>Ga0172382_10000524_pt1 | contig 72825 bp, 65 predicted proteins | sample Leawel138RmetaG_FD_122245 | JGI IMG/M metagenome (GOLD analysis project Ga0172382, IMG submission 122245) | Leachate microbial communities from a municipal landfill in Southern Ontario, Canada - Leachate well 138R metaG | ecosystem: Engineered > Solid waste > Landfill > Unclassified | place...
ACCGCTACTGAGAATACTCAATCTAACACTGTCATCCCGAACGGTTGCGTATACAGCATGCCGTTAGCACTGAATAGAACCGCTCTCACAAAGGTTGAATCTTCAGGTAACGAGACTGTCGAGAAAGTAGTTCCGACAGCTATTACTTCACTTTCTTGAGTTCCGCTATAATATGTAATCCAATGGATACTATTGTATTCACCTTCGATATCAAGGGTGATGTTATGGTCCGACACCGTAATATTCGAAATGCGTATGTCAGGCATAGTCATCCTGAGATATGGCTTGAACACAAAGAATTCTCCGCTTGAAAGCGATTCGAACACTGCCGTTTCGGTCAATTGCGGTAATAAGAGTACATTTCGATTCCATCCCAAATGGGAGTAGGAATGCATGTCATCATTCCCGAAACCCCATACAGGACGTTCAGGCATTGTAAGAAACAATATCCTATCCCAACGATCCCGATCTTCTGGATAACGGTCTTTTTGGTTATAAATCTCAATTCCCAAAAGCGATGATGGAAATTGTAAAAACATATCTACATACCATTGATCTGATCGATCGTAACGGCCTGGATGATAAAAAATTGACAATCCCCCTCGAGTTTCGATTGCGCCCAATGCTTCAGCTTCTGTTTCACCGATCCCGACGAAGTCATTGAACAAGCTTCCAATATCATCATTCTGTGAAATCTCGCTTCCTTGCACAGCTATCATATCCAATATACTGGGATTTCGATCCTGCCAAGATTCATTATCCGTTTCTTGAGCGATAGTATGTAAAGTATTCCACGGATACAAAGTAGAAGGCCAAGATTGATAGTGGGACGTATTGTGATCAGTAAGGGCGAGAACGCTATATCCCAAAGCCTGATAGGCATCGATTACATCATGAGGAAGAATTCGGCCATCGGAAAACACCGTATGCGTATGGAAATTTCCATCATGGTATTCGATTGTGCTCCAATCAATATCATCATACGGATTATGAATTACATAGGTATGCGAATTTGGAGGAAGATGAAGGACGGAGAGTTCACACCCAATGAACGCTATCGTACAGATAACAATCAACAAGATAGAAATCAATACAAGCTGAAGCTTCTTCATAGATTCTCCAGGTTTCACACTACTATATCTACCATATCCGAATCAATAAAGCTCCGTCACGGTTCTTATTCGCCACCATTGTTCCTTTCTTTGTTTCTGGCGATTTTAGTACACTTAACGATCTGTATGTGTCAGGTCATTGCTTGATGCCCAATCTATTTTTATGTCTAACCCCACTTATCTTTATTGAAAATGCCGAAGGTCTTAAAGATAAATACTCTCTTTCACATGGCTCTAGCCTTTTCAACATCCTCTTGCCATCTTATATTCCTAAAATGCTCCGCAATACGCTTTGATACAAGAATAATAGTGATATAGTGTAGAGCAGACGAGGATATCATAGATGCAATACGATGTGAAAACAGTTGACGAATATCTAGCAGCGATCTCAGACGAGCATAGGGAAGCCTTAAGAAAACTCAGGCAAGTTGTGATAGATAACTTACCCGAGGGATTTGAAGAATGCATCTCTTATAAAATGATCAGTTATGTTATTCCTTTGGCAAGATACCCGAAAGGATACCACGTGACAAAAGGAGAACCGCTGCCCTTTTTGTCAATTGCCTCACAAAAGAACCATATAGCTTTTTACCATATGGGCATGTATGGGAACAAAGCAATTTCCGATTGGTTTGTCCATGAGTATTCTCATCGTGTCAAAGCAAAACTTGATATGGGTAAAAGTTGCATAAGGTTTACTAATCCAAGCAGCATCCCTTATGACCTGATCGCAGAATTATGTAAGAAAATGACAGCGGATGATTATATCGATGTGTATGAACGACAAGTGAAACGAACATAAGGTGATTTTCTGATCTTCACGATTCAAACCACATAGAAGGAATATGGTATGGCACCATTCGATTTCAAGAAGGAATATAAAGAATTATACCTTCCTAAAGGTACTCCAAGCATTATCAGTATCCCTGAGATGCGTTTCATAATGGTTCAGGGGAAAGGCAATCCAAACACCTCAGACTATTATAAAGAAGCAGTCGAGCTGCTTTATGGCATATCGTATTCCATCAAGATGAGCAAGAAAAAAGAAGCTCCTGCAGGATATTTTGATTATGTGGTACCCCCTCTTGAAGGATTGTGGTGGTTTGAAAATAACTTCTTTGATGGTAGCGTGATGAATCGAAAAGATGAGTTCAGTTGGATGATGATGATTCGCCAGCCTGATTTCGTTACATCGCAAGTTTTTGAAATGGCAAAAAAGAACCTAAAAAGGAAAAAACCAGAGATTGACACTTCTATCGTCAAACTCGAGACGTTCAACGAGGGATTGTGTGCTCAAGTCATGCATATCGGCCCATACGATGACGAGCCTGCAACTGTTGCGCTACTGGAAGCGTTCATCGACTCCCAAGGATATCGCACTCTCATGTCCGGGATGAGACAACATCATGAGATCTATCTCAGCGATCCCCGCAAGAGCGATCTTGCAAAATTAAAAACAGTGCTAAGACATCCGATTGAAAAGAAATGTTCATAAGATGTTTCGATGGGGCATAGAGATACAGCGATCATTTCACTTAAAGAGAAAATTGGCACACAATCACCATTCAAATTTCTACAACCTGCAGGATAAAAGAACCATGTAACGGCGATATATGTAGGCGTTTCGTGCATATCTTATCTAAGAACACTTGATCATGACTGATACACACAAGCGCGCCTTGATAATCCTGTAAAGCACGTTCAAGCACTAAACTCGCTTGAAGATCGAGGTGATTGGTCGGTTCATCGAGCAAGAGTACCGATACGGGATATTCAAAAAGCAGACTTAGCCACAATTTCTTTGCTTCACCCGGACTTGCCATCGCTGAAGATCGAATCAATGCCGGGTCGCTTCCCAATCGTGCTAAACTTGAAATAACTCGACCTTTTGTAAGTGAATCCAATACCCCGAGCGACTTCAAGGCACTTTCACACGATTGCCTATCTTGCTCTTGCGGAACATAGGTTACCGAGATTCCATCATTGGTAATCAATGAATATAGATACTGCATGAATGTGGATTTACCGCTTCCGTTCGCTCCGGTAATACCGATCCGATCTGTCGACCCAATCTCCAGTACGTCATAAGTGAGGCTTTTTTCAGGACCCAACGACAATGAACCTGCGGGAATCCTTGCAATGAAATCACGCTTCAATGGCGCATTGGAAATTGTTATACCTGAAATCGGTCGAAGCAGATCGAGTTTTGTTGCTTCTATCATTTTTTCTTGGATATCGATTACCAAACTGCTTGTACGAGATACGCGACGTACCAATTGTTTTTTTAATCGCCCCGCATGCCCATCGGCACCCGATACACGAACCCCATTGATTTTAGCTTTGGCATCATGATCCTTGTTATCAATAGTGCGTTTGGATGCCATCGCATCTTGTCGTGAAGCATATTGTGAACGACGATTCAGCTCGGATGAAATACCTGCGAGTCCTTTCTTTTGTTGCTGTAAGCGATGGAAGGTTGAAGTTGAAATTTTACTCGATTGTTCTAGTGCGACAGAAGGCGAACAATCCATCATACGAACATACGGGGCATGCACGATCACTGATTTTGTACACAACCTATCAGCGAGTGAACGATCGTGGGTTACCAATAGTCCTATTCCCCTGTAAGAAAACAAAGCTTCGCCGATCATCTCAATCGCTTCGTAATCAAGATGGTTTGTCGGCTCATCTACGGCCACTGCCTGGGGCTCTTGCCAGAGGGCACATGCAAGTTGAGCTCGTTTTCTTTCTCCGTGGCTCAGCGTCTCCCAACGATACAGCCAGTCGCGGTCAATGCGCAAGATACCATGCAACCGACATGCATCATGATCGTAAGCAGTAGCAAATTCATCAAACAGATAAGGTAGATCATCTGTTCTTTGCTCCACATAACAAGTTGCTTCCGGACACGAGACCTCTCCTATCTCAGGAATCAGGATACCGGTCGCCAATTGCAGAAGTGTGGATTTGCCTGCTCCATTTCTTCCAAGAATCGCAGTCCACCCACAACCAAATGTCAGATCGATTCCTTCGAATAACGGATGTGTTGCTTGAGGATATTGGAATTTCAATGCTGAAAGACGAATCGTTGTCATGCCCATTTGACTGTTCTCCGTGTTCTTTGGGGGCATGATACGGCTACTTCTTGGATGCTCAAGAATTACACTGCCGATCGAATGCACTACCCCCTTTTGTCTATGTGTGAGGATATTCCTGTGCGTTTCGATCTTCAGTTCTTCATTGCTTCAATTGGTCTCCGCCGATTCAATTCTTCTTGTGTTTATAGCAAAACATCTTGGTTTATGCAATAAAGTGATGTTCGGTCACACATACATAAAAGTCATACGCTACTGTTGGGACTGAGTCTATTGATCAAAAAAATCATATCGGGCTGTAAGGAATGGATACTCACCCCGTTCTTCACTATAGAGGGTTCTTTTAAACCGGATCGTTTGATGACGAAGGCTTAGTTCTAAAAACAACAAGAAAATACCGATATCGATCTGATTAAAATAATTGGCAACCATGGCGGGCATGATCGAACGTTGCCCCTTCACCCGATATACTTCAAGACCGGATTCTTTTGAAACCACTTTCCACGGTTGGCTATTACACGCACTCGGCGCATAGCGGATATCTTCTGCAAGCGATCGTCTTTCACTACCCTCCCATAATTTTTCTATCTGTTTACGCTTCGATTGTGCGTAATCACGCCTGAATGAACTTTCATCCTGTTTGGCTATTGCCAACATAATGACAAAATGCAGATTGTCGAATACCTTTTCCTTCGTTCTCCCCATGCCATACCAACAGACTCCGATATTTTGACCGGCAAGCCAAAGATCCAGTTGCTCTACCACATATCCGATGTTCTGTAAATAGTTTGGCTTCTTTTCGCTATACGCTAAGATACAGTATTCACCGCGCTTACATGTTGTCTCAGTTTTCGGAACGATCTTGAATTTAATACGTATGTCATCGATGAGCGCTATCAATTCAGAAAAGTGTTTTTCAATCCGCATGAGTTCAATTTCAGTCAACTCGTGACTCTCCGGAAATACGTGAAAGGATGTTCGTTTGCGTATCATCGGATATAAATCATCCATACGACCCTCCGTACCAATACAAATACAGAAGCTATTTTGGCCAATAATAAAGCCATATCCGAATGGTTTCTATTTTTTTCAGATATGGCTGTTCGTATCATTCAATGCCTTATGGCTTGTTCAGATTGATACTTACTCCAAACGAGCTCCTGAGTCAATCCTTATGGTAGGTTTGAGAACAAACAGATCATGCATATCAATCTTCCCTTCGCTACCAACGGTAGGCATACGCGTCATATCTGTTGATAAGAACACATCTGGAGTAAGCACGTGCCCAGAGGCATTACGGCTGGCTGCCCCGTCCCAAAAATAGTTATCCATTGAAACCAATGATGGCATCTCGCGGAAATTATCTCCGATTTGACCTTGCATGCTCAGAATATTGGTTACTTTGAAATACCTTTGCCCGTCTCCTTTGCCATATAGCGCAACATTGCTGCCAAGATTGCCGAACGATGTGCATGAGTCGATTATTATCGCTGGATTCGAGTTGCTTGTTATTCCAACAGCCCCGTTGGCATAAGCGATGCTATTTCGTAGTATATGTTCGACTGAAATGCCGTCACCGCCAAGTTTAAAGCCATTTCCGTCTCCGTTGCCCGATCCATCTGATAGCGAACCGTTTTTACATGCGACACACGAATCAATAAGAACGGCTCCGATCGGTCCCGAATCAATTTTTGTATACAAATCCCACCCATCATCAATATTACTGTATCCGATACAATGGGAAAACACATTGCCTTCCCCGCTGGTAAGCTTCGCAGCGAAACCATCCGCATTATTAGCCGCGGGATCACAGTTATCGAATGATACACATGATTCGATGCGATTGAATGACGGCCACTTGTCAGGCCCTTCGGTACTTGTCCCACTGATCTGGATACCGGTATCACCGCAACGATATGTCCTGATATTTCGGATGACATTGTGGTCTCCTGCGATTTGCAGACCTTTTATATTTCCTTGGGTATTGGTAATGTCAAATCCATCTATTTCCCACCAATCACCCCATAGCTGCATTCCCTGTGCGGTGCCGTTTCCAAAATCCAAAACCGGACGGCTGCCTGTGTCGGCACCCACCATCTTCGGCAGTCCCTGTTTGCCATCATTGCCGCGTTCTATCATCACCGTACGAGTTGGGTAGTAGGTTCCTTCTAATAAGACTACTTTCTGTCCGGGCATGACGTAATTGAGCGCTGATTGGAGATCCAGCGGACTGTTTCGGGAACCATTACCAAAAGGAGATCCGTTTGGACCTGCATAGAGGATCTGCCCGGGATAGGTAAGATGGATCGCTGTGAATTGGATGTTGAACGGTTGATAATTTTCCACATACTTGGCCAAGTCCCGATCATAGCGGGCGATCACTTGATTTTCTCCCGGTTTGTACTGTACGTCGGGAGTAAAGGTAACTTGGTAATCGTTAATTCCTTTTTCTAGCGTTAAGTTCGCTTTATAATCTTCAAAAGCTGTAATCTTCGCATCATTGACCAATACCTTCCGATCAGAATCGATTACCTTCAATATTCCGTCGGCATTTGCGCTAAACACAAACGGATAAGAGGCATAAGAATAGGTCGAAGGAGAATCGACTTTTGCTTCCAACGGTATTAATTGCGGCGGTTCTGGCTCTGCCGGTAAATCAGTTTTCGCATCAGTTACGATAAAAGACACATCCCTTATCGTAGCATTGCAACCTCTGGCGACGGCACATCCGACATACACCCTATCTGGTTCGATTACCTGGAGCTTGTCGGTTCCGTAAAGGATATACTCAGTGATTGTCTCTTCTGTCGCATATGGTGTTTCAAATATCGCATGATATCCCGTGTTGGTTTTCTTAAGTTTTACAGTATAGACATCACCGCTCTTTACGAGGTCAGCTTGGTCGTAGCTGAATGCATGTGAAACACTTCTCCCGTTCTGAGCAATCATAGAATCACCTTGCCCTAGCATTTCTTTTGTAATCTGGGTAACGAAACGCGCCCCGAGCGTATCTTTACTCGTTTTCTTTACACCTCCGATTACTTCTTCGAATTTGGTAGCTATGATTCCAGCAGAATTCGTGTAATGATTTATAGAATTGATCCCATGTTGTCCAAGGCTATCCATTGCCAGTAACCCGAAACCTTCCTGTCCATCAGCTACAGGATTTATATAATCTATCTCAAATGTCGCTGTAAGTTCGAAATTCTCCGTATTCGGGTTGATTATCGTGTAATAATAGGAAATCCCGTCATGGAACGCTGTAAATTTTCCACCTTTCTGATCGGTTTGCATTGAATCGGGAAAGTATGAACATGAATAGAGTTTGAACTCCAAATTGTCACTGTCAATCATTACCATCCGATTCAAATCGGATGTAGTCGATTGACCGAAATAGGTGAAATTCCACGTACGTTCTTCATGCTGCCGAACCGTTTTTATGAATGGCAATGAAGAAACACGTTCGCCATTTCTTAGGGCGCAGACCACAATTTCATATCGTTCGTCGATGATCAATGAAGAAATAACGTATTCAGTTTCATGCAAATCGGTATGCTTCAACACGTTTGCATCATTTAGGTTTCGAATCTCCAATTCATATGATTGGGCTTCTTTTACCGGATTCCATGTAATACCAAGGGTTCCATTTCCACGATTCAACACTGCCACCACAGGCATTTCAAGCGGATATGTGAACTGATATGGCATTTGTTGTGAAACCACAGGATGTTGCTCGTCTTTCCTATAGCCAAACACTTGGAAAAGATAGGTTCCACTCTGATCGATCTCAAACTCAATTTTCTTGGTCAGGCGTTTTGATTTTCCGACAGGGCGAGTCTCTAGTTCTCGCCCCATAGCGTCCAGGATCTTCACAACAGCGCTGTCCGCACCTTCAGTCGACGTTTCTAAATCAAATGATATTGCAACACGCTTCAAATTATTTGCGTTCGCTTCGATTGATATGATCTTCGGCGGTTCAACTGATGCCCACGCAGGGCGCATCTCTTGGGCCACGACAGTCGTTGATATCAACAGAAGCATCAGAGCGAATAACACAAATCGATTTACTTTCATCATAGATTATTACTCTATAACGATCTGATAAATATTTATTCCACTGCTCTTAGAATAGATCGCATACGTACCCGGACCAGAAATCTGGGCTGTCACGATTCCTGCTTCAGTACCTGTATCGGGAGGAGCTGCCATGGTTGTCACTTCTGTCCCGCTCGCGTTAGCCAACACAAGGACCCTGGCATCTGTTTTGCTACTGCTGTTTAGATATACCGTCAATGTTGCTTTACCGGTTACTGTAAAATGGATTGAGCGATACTCTAGGGTTCCGCCCCCATTGAGTTTGATCCTTCCGTTGAATATTTCACCGTCAGAAGCGGTCCTTGGCTGATCTATCATCTCAATGGTGATACCCTTACCGTCGATTGCTTGGAAAACGAAGCCGTCAAACTCCTTTTTCGCAGTGATCGACATCCCTTCCAAATCATTTACTGATACATACTGCTTTGCATACAGCACCGACATTGAACAGACAAGCAATACCAATACGATACCAAGCGATTTTAAGTTTTTCATGTTGATGTCCCCCCCTTTTCATCAAGAAAAAATGAACTAACATTATGTATTAATTATAAATGTGGTTGGTTTGTGTTGCAAAATAAATGTATGGGACAAATCCGACCACTATTTGTACAATTACCGTACAAACCGATCAATGTGCACATGATGGTAATTATGCTCAGCTCCATGAATATTTCCGGATAATGAGTTGTTACGTCGATTCACACATAGCACATGCAACCATGTTCCGATCCGCTACTGTCTATTGACCATCTGAAACGAGATCGCAATGTAACTGATCGGCCAGTAAAGAACAACAATCCGAATATTTATTTGTTTTTACATTGTGATAGTTCATAGAATACATTACATTGATAACTACCAATTACATTTAAAGACATTACTATGGAGGCTTCTCATGAAGAAAGCGATGATTTTGCTTATTGTTGTTCTTGGTAGCTTTTCAATGCTCTCGTGCCAACTAGAAATCGATTTCGATGCATTGTATGGGAGTAATTGGGAATTTTCTAATGATTCACTATATTTCTTTTCAAGCGAGTATATGGAGCCGAACGCTATGGATTTTCATCTGGTTTTCCAATCCGGTGAAGATTATTACTCTTGCATTGGAAATGGAGTAATCGATGGTGATAAGATAATGGGCTCGTATGATTGCAATATAGTAGAAGACGAAGCAGGGCCAATAGCAACCGATCAAAACATCACCGTTATCATACGGATGTCAAATAATGACAAACTCACGGTGTATTGTGTTGGAGAAGGCCCTCTTGACGGGAAACATTTCATCAATGGTGAGAGAAAGATATCTCATAGATAATCATATTTTGACATTTCATCGTCATGGCCGCCATGACCAGAATCGAATGGCGGTCATGATTCTGCTCTTCGCACGATACTAACAGATGGATTACCCACATGATTCTTATGCTCTCATAATTATTGATCAGTTAAAATACATGTAAAACAAGCTGGTCTGGATAAATTCCATATATTTATCCAAGGTTATTTACAGAAATCTTATGATACTTCGTGGCATCAAGATATCATCGGTCAAAACAACAGCCTCGAATAATACTTTCACATAATGTGTAACATGTAATCGATTCAATTATTTTAATGTATTAAATCACATTTTACTTTGGAATGTGATGGATCTGAATTATTATGAAGCACTACTTAGAACTGGAGGCTATCGATGAAAAAAGTTTCGTACTGCTCGTGATCTTGGTCGGTATCGTGTCCATGGCTTCATGCCAACTGGAAATCAATTTTGATGAATTGTATGGAAGTACCTGGATGTTTTCAGATGGTTCTACCCTGTACGTCACGCCAGAAGACAATAGCTTTCCGACAAATTTAGGATTTGATATTAGATTCACTGCAAATGACATTGAATATTTCTGTTATGGAGATGGGACGCATGTAGGTAATACCGTACATGGTGAATATGCCTATACGCATGATGATGTTTTTGGAGCAGATGAAATTGAAATCACCATTAAGTTCGAGCTCTCCAGAAACAATAAACTCACCATTACCCTAACCGGAGAAGGTCCTTTGAATGGCAGAGTATTTTCCGGCGGGGTTAGGCAGAGTCAATAAAGCTGAATACCCCACGCTTTTGATACCAGTACTTCTCCTCTCTTTTCTTTGATTGTGCTATGATAGCATCATAGTACTTTTAGGAAGTTGCGTATGAAACGGATTATTATGGTGTGTTGCTTCGTACTTTTATTCATCGTGCCATCGTTTGCTCAGGCAACAGCGGAAGATCAACCGTATGGTTCACCAGTTGCTTCTGGAACGGTGCTTCTCGATGGTCAGCGAGTGCCTCTTAGGGGAACACCTTTGGTTACTTTAAAGAACACCTTTTCGAACCATGATTTCTCTACATTGCCATACGCTTCCCGATTGGACTTGTATGAACAATCCAAGGTTTCAATCACGTGGCCGGTTTTTAAGAATCTTATCTTCGGTTTCGGTAAAGGGTCACAAATCCAAAACGATATTTCTTCTGAACTTTTTGGGATTATCACCGATTGGGCAGGTTTCAGCATAGCGGGATTTGGTTTTGGTTTGTTCATCATAGATATGTTGTTCATCTTTCCATTTTATGCAACGGGCAATGAATCATATTCGATCGATTCAAGTGATCCGTTCGCAGCCATCTCACTGTATTCGATGCTTATCGGCGGCGGAACGGTGGTATTGGGAAGAATAGTCCAGACAATTTTACCGATAACATATGGGAACCGTTACAACAGGATCCTCCGTCAAGGGCTTCATCTTACAAAAGATCTCGAAGACACCATGACGCTTGAATTCTCAATCAAACCAAAACTCATTATAAATCACGATCTGCGAATGGGGATGCAGTTTGTAGGTACCATTAATTTATGATTCCCGGACATGGATTTGCACACTTGGGAAATAATGTAAATACAATTCAGTCAGTCATTTGCATCCTTCCATCCGTTCTCAGTGAATCATAGTTTCTTTGAATCGACGATACGTTTGTGAGCAGCTATATACAAGGGCTTCATGTTTTCATAAGCTCCTATGCGTACCGGTTTAAATAGAAATGCAACTGCCATGAATACGTTGAATAGTTGGTTTTTGATATCTTTTTGGGGGAAATCATACAATTTCCGAGCTTTATAGAATCGATGATCATCGCGGACAACACCACGCATGCCATAAATCAAATCACGGAAGATCTTCATCCCGCCGACCCCGAGAAAGTTGACACCTTTTTGATATTTCGCACGTGATGCACGATCAACGCGTCGTGCCATATCTGCTATCATTGCCTGCAATCTCGCGGAATCGGCAACTTCATCGCTGATGATTCCCATTGAATTTTCTCGTCCGACACGATCTTTGCCTTCTAGAAACTGTCGCACTTGCGGAACTTGCCCCAACGGACCGGACACCAAATAACAAGAATGTTTACCCATCATGCTCGTTCTGTGCCCGTTGGCAAAAGTCCTGTCGAGGAACAGTTTCCAAACAGGTTTCAAATAACGGCCTTCAATATTCATCGCATGCACCAACACATCGCAAGAGTTGACCAAATCTTGATAGAAAGTTTGGAACCCGTCGTTCCTGTCACACTCCCCCACCAATTCACATCGTAGGCATCCTTGGCAAGCTCCTTCGTATTGATATGTATTGATATCGATCACCTCAACATGGTTTGGATACGATGCCAAGAACACATCGATCATTTTTGAAAGATTACCGTCTTTTTGGTACTCATCGGTAAGCAATACTGTCTTGATATCTTTTTTTGGATTGTCGTCGGTAGTGATAATGGTAGGTTCGAATATTGGAATCGTACCTTGGACTATGGGCATGCTCTTTCGCGGAACCGGAATTTGATTGACACACGCCATATGAAATTCTTTCATGAAAAATCGCATGCTTTTTCTGAAGTCGGCATCTAACAAATCCTTATTGTCAACACTGAGCCCTTCTATGAATGACATGCCCGCATCTTCACATGTTCCCCTCAGCCATTCTTCGGCCAGATGATCATAATAATGGAAACAACTCATGACTGCCGTGGCATACTTACCTGAGAATACCGACAGTCTTCCTTTTTGTTTGATCAAGTCAAAAAAACGAACGAGTTGCCAAGGTACCAACATGGTATACACTGGCGTAGCCCATATGATCGCATCACTTTTTTCAATGGCCTCAATAGTTTCAGCCAACCAAGACTCATCGTAATCCATCATGGTTAGCCTTTCGCCCACATGTACAAGCGTATGTTCTACATTTTCCTCATGGACAAATAAATACTTGGCATACTGGAGAGAAAGACTGTATTCGCCCTTCGGGCTTGCATTGATGAGGACGAAGCGTGTTTGTTTCATTTTTAGAAGTCCCTTCTTGTTACGGTAATCTTTGTAGTTATGCACAGTGTACAGTATCAATAAATTTATAGTCAAATTAAATATGTAAAAAAAACAAAGAATGTGGCATTTTTAGTTAAAAAGCGTATATGAGGTACAACAAACAACATGTAAAGCGAACAAACGGGGATGCATTTGTGAGGAAGCGATAACTCATTGAATTTTCTCACCGGACATTCCGAAATATCATTTTAAATGATATGATTCCCTATAGTTCATGTTGAGGGAGAATACGATCCGATGCACCCAGTATTACTTTTCGCCGGCTTCTTCATCATTTCAATGGCACATAACTTACTAGGACCTCTGATTCCGAATATTATGGGATCGACTGATATGACATTGGCCGATTCAGGGTTGCTGATGAGCTTTCAACAAATCGGCTCTGTCATAGCAATTATCCTTTCGTTATCATTTTTTAAACATAAAAAACAACCTTCGGTACTAAAGATCGGATATTTATTTTTTATCCTGTCGCTCGGAGCGGTCGTACTCATCTCGGGAAAAGCCCTTCTTTATCTGCTCTATATCGTAATCGGTTTTGGAATATTTCTTATCGACAGTTCATCGAACGCCATTATCTCCAGTGAATATTTTGAAAAGCGAACCACGTATCTTCCTTTGCTCCATTTTTTCTTCAGCATGGGAGCAATCGCAACAGGATATATCATCCTGCCCTTCAAAGGTCCGCAATGGAGATGGGCTTACGGCATAACAGCGGCATTGATGGCACTGACCGCCATCGCCGGCATATCATGGTGTGCCCGCCATAAGAAAAACAATAAGGCTCAAGGGGTGACGAGCCCCGAACCGGCGAAGGTCCCGTCGATAACACCGATGTTGAAAGATCCGGCGTATGTGCTCTATGCAGTGCTGTTTACCTTCTACAACGGAAGCCTTGGACTTTTGGCAAATTGGATTCCGGTATATGTTGAATTGGAATTGCTGCAAAGCCCGACACTCGTAGGAGCGTCCCTGACTAGTTTTTGGGTCGGGATCGCGATAGCCCGCCTTAGCAATGGGCCGATACTCCACAAGGGTTTGGATCCTCTTAAGCTTTCAACCGCAGGATTAATCCTTTCAGGCATCTCGCTCAATATGGCTATGAATACCCATTCGGTCACGGCCTTTTTCATCCTCATCATCCTTTGCGGATTCTTTTCCGGTGCTGTGATTCCGATGTTTTTGGTTGTCACTCCCGCGTGGTATCCGAAAAATACCGCATTCATTTCTCTTTCCTACATCCTCACGGGCACGGCTGGAAGAATGTTGTTCCCATGGTTGGCAGGATACCTTGCATCACGGTCCTCTCTGAAATCTACCTTGAATATGAGCAGCTCCCTTTTTTATATAGGAGCTGCCTTGGTAATCGCAGTTCAGGTATTGTTGTATAAAAGGAAACGGACGACAAGTGCGTCATCAACTGAGAAATGATGGTTTGTCATGCTCTCTTTTGAGTTTTCTTCTCTCGTTTGTACTTGAAAGTCAACGAAGGAACATCCGTAAAGAGAAATTCCTTTGTCAACACTATCTTTTCACTGCAATATGCGAGAAATCCCGGATGCATGACCATGTTTTTATATATCCAGTTGCGTAGTATTGCGTTGGAAAGCAGATTTTTAGCCTTTTCTCCAGCTTCATAGATATCAATGATTGGCCGTAATGTTTGCTCGTACGCTGAAACCGGCTTATTATTGATGATGGTTTCGGCGGCCATCCTGCCACTATACAGAGCTTGGTACACTCCTTCGCCGAATAACGGGTCTAGTAATGCGGCGGCATCACCTGCGAGCAGGATGTTATCTTTCGCAAGTCGGTGCAGATCATGCCGATAGGGTAAAAAGAATCCTTTCCTACTATCGGGTTCTACCTTCAATAGTTCGGCGAAACGTGTGTAAGCAACCAGCGCATCTTCTATCTTGAAATCACCTCCGATTCCAATGGAACAGTAAGAATAATCTGCATTGAAGCACCAGGCATATCCAGTTTCCTCCAATCCTAAAAACAAAGTCAGTCCGGTGGGTAGATGTTCGGGAACCTGTTCTTCGAAGACTCTTCCGATACAGAGTCGTTGGCGATTGTTTTTTTTACCGCTGATATATGCTCTAGTGATGCTGTTGGCTCCATCGGCTCCAATCAGATAGTCCGAGGTCACGCATCTGTGCGAACGAAGAGTCAACGTATGATTATCTTGAATAATAACCACAGGGTCATTCAAAATGGTCATGGCTCCGCTTTCACGGTATATCTCATACAATGCATTGTCCAACACCCTTCGATTAGTAAGGAAAAACGGTTGATCGGTTCGAATTGTCGTGGCTTTATCTCTATAACGGATAGTGATTGTCGTTTGCCGCGAGACGTACGCCGCCGATTCATCGATTCCCAATGCTCGCAGTTCGGCCATTGCCGGTTGCGTGAGAAGACCTCCACAGTATTTGAATCTCGGATGAGCAACCTTTTCAATGAGAACTACGTTCTTATTACTCCGTTGAAGATGAATCGCAGCAGATAATCCTGCAGGACCACTGCCAATCACCGCTACATCATAATCCATTTTCGATTCCTCGATACTGTGTGCGCTTAACACATCATGAAATACATTATCGCATAGAAAATAGACTGCCAGTATGAAAAAATGGCATATCATATCTTCTTCGGTGTTGTCTTTAATCCTGCGGAGCAAAGAGGGATAACAGCTTGCAAAGGTCCAAAATCACAATAAGCATGAACATATTGGTTATACCCTGCATATGTGGCAGCACTCGTAGGTTCTACAAAAACTCCCTTACTTGCGAGTTCTTTCCATGCCACATCAATTTCCTCATCACTCACGACGACCCAAGTTCCAAGTAATTCATCCATGGCATGTCGTATTTGGGAAGCTCGGGGAGGATTCGCAATGGCGATTCCTTCAGCCGATGATGAAATCGATACATCGTCCCGAATCTGTTCACCGGCCATTGCCAACGGGGCGCACGCCGAGGCCTGGACCGCGATGACTTTGGGAATTTTGTCGATGAACTTCCATTTTAGGAATTCTTTCAAGGCGTGGTATATTCCTAAAAACAACGTTCCATTTCCAACAGGAATCACTAACATGTCTGGAAGTGCGTTTCTTAATTGCACGAACAACTCATACAGATATGTTTTCATCCCCTGATGGAATAACGGATTGTACACGTGACTGGCATAAAATGATCCGGTATCGAGCATGTGATTCCATGCTGCCTTAGCTGATTCCTCCCTGGAACCTTCAACTGTATGGATATGTGCCTTATACATTTCGAGTTGAAATAATTTCATCCGGCTGGTAGAGGCAGGAACAAATACATCGCATATGATTCCGACGCGCGCACAGTAGGCAGCGATGGAAATCGCAGCATTCCCGCTGCTATCGATATGGCAACGTCGGATGTCCATCGATTTCATCGCTGCAACGAGGACTGAGGCTCCCCTATCCTTGAAGGAGAGTGTCGGCATCATAAATTCAGCTTTTCCAAACAGGTTGTCTCGAAGTCGGATCAACGGCGTGAATCCTTCTGACATCGTGGCACCTTGAATTACTTCACCATCGATCGGGACAAGCAAGCTTTTGAAATTCCATAGGGAACGAGTATGTTCGGTTGATAATTGACCGACATCCAATGGTTTCACATCGAATTCAGCATCAAGAACACCGCCGCAGGCACATACGGGAATAGTGTAAGAAGATGGATAATATTGCTGGCACTCGATACATCGATATCCCCAGGAATCATCTTTCATATTCCAACATTATCATGACTTCAGGCGACCTAGGCAATCGCATCTTTCAATGAATTTGTCGATTAAGACGATGTGTCAGCTGTGGCAAGCTTTTTTCATATGGTCAAAATTGTCATTTCAGATTGCCACTAATTGGATTTCTCCTAATCGTTTAAGATAATTTTTGCATTAAAAGAAAATTACATGATTTTTATATTATGTTTCCATCCAGTATATTCCTCTATTGATTTTTAGTTATATATTTATATACGAAATAGATAGTTATAAATTCCACTCCATATTTATAATGTAACCATTGTTTTTATCCACTTAGGGTGATGGTTTCATATCCAAACATGCTCTTCACCAAACGAATCTTGTATTTTAAAATCATGAAAATACAAAATATGATGGAGACGCTCATGGAAATTGAAGCAACTATTGCGCGGAACATCAGGAGGATCCGGTTAGAAAAGGGGCTTACGCAAGAAAAGCTGGCAAGGAAATGTGGAATGCAGATTTCATATATCGGAATGATTGAAATTCGTAAGAAAAACCCTAAACTCTCGACTTTGCAAAGAATCGCAAGGGGATTGGATGTTCATTACCTTGAATTATTAAAACCCCCTGAAGATGATTTTGACTGTGAGATAGTTTCTGAGCTGTTTGATCCGGTTGAAACCGCTAGTCGCGAGATACACAAGGTTCTTCAAAAGCACTTTTACGAACGACATAATTGAAGTGCCAGAATAATAATTCCATGCTACCATTTCGTATGAATATTGTAATGGCAACGGATCGGAAAACGATCGCAAAGTTTGTCAGGTTTCCTCGTACACTCTACAAAGGATCTCCATATTGGGTGCCACCGTTGTGGAAAGATGAATACCACGCATACGACCGGCAACGAAACGTCATGTTAAGGAACAATGACTATCAGCTCTTACTTGCCATTGATAGTGACAATACGATCGTAGGCAGATCAATCGTATACATCGATGCTTCCTATAACTCACATTGCAATATCGGTATTGGTTTTTTCGGAGCGTTCGAATGTATCGAAGACCAACATGTTGCCGATGCCTTGATGGATGCCAGCTCTCATTGGCTTAAAGAAAAAGGAATGAGTGCTATTCGTGGACCTATTCATCCGATAGCTGAGAGTTGGGGATTTCTTCTAAACGGGTACGAGTCCCTACCTGTTTTTATGGCTCCCTATAATTTCCCTTATTATCACGAGATGATGGAAAGCTACGGCATGCGAAAAATCATGGATCTTTACGCGTATGAAGCAGATATGGACGATGGATACTCCATCCCTGAGAGAATCGAGCGGTTCACCTGTTTCTTCGAAGAAAAACATCCTGAAATAACCACGCGGAGATTTGATCTAGACAACCTGGAAACAGAGGCTCGTTACATCTGGGCGCTGTCCAATGAATCGTTAAAAAACAATTGGGGCTATGTTCCGGTGGATATCTCGGTAATGGAAGATATGATCAGACGTTTGAAACCGGTGCTTGACCCGAATGCGATTTGGTTCGTTGAAGATAAAGGTATCCCGGTTGGCTTTGCCTTGGGATTCCCCGATCCGAACCCCATCATCAAGTTGATTAACGGCAAGTTATTGCCCTTTGGGTTCATACAATTATTAAAAGCCAAGAAAACCTCACGCCGCTACCGTTTGTTTGCGTTGGGAGTACTGCCCGCATATCATGGCATGGGATTGGATGTGTTGTTGTACAAACGCTTGTCGGAAGCTTTAAAAGGAAGATTGGGAGTCCTTGAAGCAAATTACATCCTAGAAGATAATTGGAACATCCGTAATGCTCTGGAGAAATTACAACTGATTCGGACCAAAGAGTACAGGATATATCAAAAAGAATTATAAATTACCACCTGCATGAACATCAGTATGTTTTGCAGGTGGCATGATCAGAATATGTTACAACTGTTCAGAATGAATATTTCAGCATCGCGACAAGTCTGGAAAATCGCCAAGCCCCGCGGAGTTTCGGATATAACGTGGAATCGTTCATCTTTGTAGTGAACTGACCGACCAGCGTAAGATTGAGACCTTCGATGAAATTCAAATTCCCGATGACACTCATATCATAGATGGTATCGTTGCCATGATTATCCAATAGGTTGAACTTCGATGTTTCGAACATGAAAGCGACCATATTCAACATTATGGGCATCTGGTATCCCACGAGATACTCTGAGCGGTAGTTGAAACCGTTTTTCCTGAATCCTGCCAGTTCGTATTCCCACAGGTCATTCGCATTCCTGTTGATCAACCCCTGGTAATTAAATTCATGATAGGTACGGATCACGACACTTGTCCAATCACCGGGAACAATTGCAGCGGTATCGAATTGCAGTGCTGCCCCCGCCCTTCCATTATAGTAGAAATCCTGTAATGAGAGAGTTTGCACCGGAGGGATGCTGTTGGGGAAATACCGTAATCCTTGAAGATCGCCTGCTAAGTCCCACCCTGTTCCCATACTTCCGCCAAGGCTCAATTCCATCACCGCAACCGGGGTCAATATCGCATCCACTGACACGGTCGCCGCAACCGGAGAAAGTCCCAATAATCCCTTTACCTTCAGGTTGTTTCCTTGGAAAAGCGGACCTTCACCGGTGAGGATCGGCATCTTGATCGTGAAGTCGGTTTCAACTTTCACATCCTTTGCCGTGCTTACAATGAGCTCGATGCTCCCGTTCATAGTCGTTTCGGCACATACCGGAAGAATAATCAACATCAACATCGCGATGCCTACAATGAAATGCTTTTTGCGCATATAGCCTATCTCCTATTTCACTCATTCTACTTAATCTATGCCTCTTAAGCATAGCATACTGTTGATTAGTACGACAGACAGAGTTTGACGATTGCCATGCATTCGCGAGCGTCAAGGCCATGTCGCTACTTTAGTTTCTCTATGGTATTTCCTGATCGCATGACATTTGAAGATTCCTGTCACCAACAGGATGATACAAACGGATGCCATCAAGAGACCGATATCAGGAAGGTAAAAGATGATTGCGTTCCAAGGCTGTTTCGTTGCCAGCGGAATACATATCAGGATTGCTGATGGGATGAGAACATGTATGATAATTGTCCGTATGCACACATGACATAAAGAAACACGCCGGAGGAAACGTAGATATCGATCATATTTTGTTACTTGGATCATGAGTCTGATGATTCTGTAGGCGATGGCAATCGCAAGCAGCAGATACAGCGAGAATGTGATGATCGCAGGATAGCGGTTCAAATCAAGAATTCCCGCTCCGGGGGGAATGAAATCAGGAGACAATCCATATAGAATGTTGATGATGGCACTCTCAATACGATCTCGATAAGAAAAATTAAATAATGTAGTGAGAGTACTCGGGGATGTGTTGTACAACATGATGACAGCCATGTCGTCTTCAGGTAAAAACTTAATTTTAGTTTGATAGTTGGTCGTTTCCCCACCATGATAGACAGATCCGGAAGTCACATACCAGCCGAAACCATAAAACACCTCGGAAGCGACCTCAGCCGAAGGAGTCCACATCAAATCCACGCTTTCTTTTGAAAGGATGCGACTTGTACCATATTCGCCTCTGTTCAACAGCATCGCACAATAGATTGCCAAATCATTGGCCGATGAAACGATACTATACCCGGGGAGAAAATCTGTCCGGTATGGCAAATCGGCAGCCACGGGAAATCCGAAGACAGTACGATATCCGACTGCCATGCCGTTAATATTCGCAGATTGTTCATCGGTGAACGTATGGTTCATGTTCAAAGGATCTAAAATATTCTTTTGTACATATTCGCCATACGAGAACTTGGAAACCTGCTCGATAATGGCACCGAGGATCGAATAATTGGCATTGTTATATTGATGGGATTCCCCTGGGGGCGCAGTTGGTTTTATTTTCCCCAAGTTTCTGACAAACTGTTCGATCGTGGTGTCATCTCCGCGTAACGATGCAACCGAATACTCTGAATTGTTATCGATTCCGCTCGTATGATTTAGCAATTGTCTTACGGTGATGTCTTTCCCTTCATCCTCCCCATCGAGTTTGAAATAAGGAAGATACGTCACGACCGGTTCATCAAGGTCAATGAGTTGCCGTTCCACCAATTGCATGATTGCCACCGCGGTAAATGATTTACTCAACGATGCGATAAGAAATGGGGTATCCGCTGTTACCTGATCCTGAGAAGGATTGCTGATACCGTAGCCGTTCGAATATGCGATCTCGCCATCAAGGATTACCGACAAGGCAAATCCCGGAATCCTGTTTTTTTGCATCGCGTCTTGAATATACACATCTATATGCTCGAACCCTTGTGCCGGCAATAATGTGAAGAGCATCAACAGTATCACCAGAAGTATCCGCCTACCCATGGACGTAGTATACTTCACCTCTTTGGTAATTTCACCTTTAGAAATCTTCAAAATGGGCTTTCTTTTCAGATACGAGCACATCTTGCATCAGGATTGCCAATGTACTAAAGTTGGCATATGTCAAGGAGGGTCGATGGTGATGAAAAGATACATCGCTTGGGGTGTCTTGATTGTGTTGGTGGGGTTGTGTTGCGTTTCATGCCTTGCGGGTACGTTACCGGAAGAGAAAAAACCTGCTGGTTTCTGGATGGGCATCTGGCATGGGTGGATAGCCCCGATCGCTCTCATAGGTCGATTGTTTAACTCGGAAATCAGAATCTACGAATCCTTCAATACGGGCTGGTGGTATGATTTTGGTTATTATATGGCAATCATAAGCGGCTTCGGCGGGCTTTCTCTTGCGAGGAGAAAACCACACCATCGTAAAGCCGGTGAGAATGACAGTCAGTGCTCTATCCATTGACTCGGTGAAATCTTTATGTTGTCAAATGTCACTGTACATCCTCCTTCCTTCGGCGAGCAGCAGTAAATCCCTGCTTTCACCGAGTGCTTGAACGCATGCAAGTGAGCGACCCGCATCTGATGCCAGTCTTCTCCGTCCACTGATTGTTCTACCAATACATCGGCACCTTTGCTTTGCACCCTGTACCACATTGAATGCACTGATGCACTGATATCCTGGGTCGACCAATCAGAATACCCAAGATTGGTTACCACTGAACCCAATCTTGAAATCACTCCGTCCTCATTCTCTATCGAAACTTTCATCCAGTTGTCTTTATCGATGCGTACCATCACACCGCATTGGTCATACTGCGAGATATAACTGAAATTACAACGCACAACCAAACAAAACTCTTCTTTCAACTCGGTCAACAAGCAATGGCCATTATCACGCTGAAAGCCATAATGAGTTCTTTGCCAAAAATCAGTGTCACTAGCTGTAGTTATCACAACAGCATCGTCTCTCATCTCATGCTTCGGTTCATTGAACCACTCCCACTTCCTGTTATCCTTAAACATTGCACGCTCCTTTTTATCAAGACTACTACCCAAAGTGTGAAAAGACAATCCGAAAGTATCACATGAACGCTTTGAAGTATCGTAAACCTTCGATAATTCCCTTCGCATACGGATTTTTGGCAAAATATACATTCGAGCGCTTATGCAACACATCGAGCATACGTTCGTGGTTCGCGACCACGATTGCTTTCATCGGCTTTACGAACATATCGGAATCATTACCGGAATCGCCGGCTGTGATCACGTGTGAAGCATCCAAATGCCATTTCCACGCGATATATTTCACAGCGGTACCCTTTGAAGCCCTATAAGGCAAAATGTCTAGGTATCGTTCATGCGACAATATGATATTACATGCAGATGTCAGATTGGCCAATTCTTGTTTGACGCTTTTAATACATCGGTTCATATCATCGACTTCCCGCACATTGTAGCTGATTTTAAAAGGTCCTTGAGCATTGGGGTCGCTTTGCAATTCGAGTTCGCTACATGATTGCAAAGCATCCATGATAAGTTTTGGTTTCCATCGACGCCTTATATGGTTCGACCACCCCTTGTCATTGACAAGATCTTTTCCATAGTAAATTTCTGTACCGACTGAAGTAATCAACACATCAGGCCGGGGTAATCCCAACTGGTCCAAAATATGTCTTGCTGAATTTATGTCTCTACCGGTAGCAATCCCGAATCCTATCCTATCATGATGACGCTCAAGTACATTGGTTAACTCGGACAATGCCTGATTGTCACCTGTAAGAGTATTGTCGATATCACTAACCAATAAGTATTCGATTGTACTCATCCTTTTGGCCATGCTCCGTTCATATGTTGCCTCGGGGTGCTTATGTTCATTACGACTGTCGATGAGTCGTTGTAATTCATTGATGTACGTATCGCAGTGAGTGCTCCAATCATAGATGTGGCGAATTCGTTCGATTCCGTGTCGGGATAGTGAATCCCAAAGCTCAGCATCGGAAAGTATGGAAAGAATCGTATCGTGAACCGCTCTTTGATTTTGGATATCAACCAGCACTCCGCTATCACAATGCTTCTTGATATCCTGGACACCTCCCCTATCGGTGCCGACGAACGGCAAACCGACTGCTGAGGCTTCGATAAAGGTAAGCCCGAAATTCTCGAGGGCTGCGGCGCTTACAAACAGTCCGCGTTTCATCGCAGCGATTCGATACAGTTCCGGTACATCCCGTTCAGGATTATGATGCTTTGGAATAGCCATCTTACCGTACAGGTCATAACGATCCATTAACAGTAGCATGTCGGTCAACACTTGTTTCTCATTTTCTTCCATACTATTGATATCTTCCCTGATACCGGCGAATATCGCCAGATTCGCAATTGCTTGAAGATCCTTGTTCTTACCATATATTTCGATTAGCACATCTATGTTTTTACGTGCCTCGGGACGACATAATGCCAAAATTATCGGCTTGTCCGGATATGTGAAAAACCGCTGCAATTCTTTCAGCATGTCAAATTGTGCGTGCTTCTGTTCCTCAGTAATCGCGGGATCTTGAATTTCGTAATGGTAGTATGGGAAAAATCGTTCCAGATCAAGACCGGGAGGTATTACAGAGAATTTCTTCACATCACGGTTTTCGTACGTGCTGTAGAGTTCATCGCGCTCAAATTTTGTACTCGTAATTACCATATCAGCTTTACTGATAGTTCGCTCTTCATTGGCAATTCTTTTCTCCATCGCATAATATTTTTCTATCTTATCATTTGATAAACCGGCCGATAAAAGATATTCAAGTTTATTTCTGCCTAACGAATGGCCGGTGAACACCAAAGGGGTATGATAATATTCGGCAATTTCGGTCGCTATATACCCTCCATCCGCATAATGGCCATGGATTACATCGGGAACACGTTTTTCAGATAGAAAGAATTCAATCAGGCTATCCACAAATTCGTCGAGGTGCGGCCATAGTTTTTCTTTCCGGATGTATGCAGTGCCACCACATGAAAGACGTACGATCCTTGCGCGCTCGCCAACGGATTCAATTTTCTGTCCGTAATCCTTATCAAGACGTTTGTCGCCAATTCTTCTTGTAAACAAATCTACTTGGACATCTTCACGTTTTGACAACTCCTTAAGCAGGTCGATCACATAACGGGTCTGGCCTCCGGTATCGGCATCCCGTCCCATCTCAATATTATTGCTTCTCACCAATCCATGGATATTGACAATCGCTATGTACATGGTTTCACCTCACCCTTATAGTTTCACATGATTTCACATTAACTGTCAAACAATGTGCTGAAATGTAAAAAATATATGTGTTAATCATGATGTATCTAGTTAAAATAAAGGCAGATAATCAGCAGAACCTATCCTGGCAATTTAAAACCAAAACACCACACGTGCTTACTTTTATGCAATTTACAATTGATAATACGTACATTTAACGACAATAATGAATCATCCAACTACGAAAGGAGACACATGCATACAATGAAGAAAGTAATGCCCTTGATAATTATCCTAGCGATACTATTTTTCATCAGTAGCTGCAGCCTGGCCCTTTGGTCGACTGGAATAGTGTATTTCTATGAAATGGCCGGTGAACATAACAATCCTTCCGACTTTACCCTCCTCTATAGGAATGAAGGGTACACGATAATTATGAGCAGAGGTGTCGAAGGTGTCCAATTATCAAAAGTCGAAGCTCAAAAATTAATCACCTCCACCCTGTTTACACTTACTTTGGATGATGAAGCCCTTGAAGCGATCGGCACAAAAAGTGTGGATGAATTGGGTAGAACAGGGTGGCATGTCGTCCAATCGTATACATTGCCCAGATTGGGAAAGGGAACCTATGAATTATGCGGAAAAACAATATGTACCGATATCGAAGGTAATTTTTCACGAGAGAACATAGTGACGGTGAACATTAAGTAAGTGAACATAAAAATCGCTCATATTCCATGATCTAGTGAGCTTTTACTTTTTCTGGTAAACGTAATAGAATTGCAAACACGAAGCTTATCGCAGAGACGACGAGCAAGCCCAAAGCCAACCCTAGCAGATTAATGAATAAACCCAGAAGAAATGCCATCAACACCGCGACCAATGTTTCTGCTTGCGATTCGACAGAGAGTGCTGAAGCTAACGATGTTTCATCCATACGTTCGGTAACATAGGCAATCCCCATCGGTTTGCGAAGGTTCTCGATGACGTAAATGCCAACATACAGAATGATTGCTATTAAAGGAACTTCAAGCAAATATGCAACAGCACTGACAACACCGAATCCGATACCTATGAACAAGAGTCGGTTCAGAGGGGTTGCCAGATTGTCAAAACGCTTAGAATAACCGCCTGAAGCCTTTGAAGCATAAGCTGTGATCAGATAAAGGACAGCATAGATACTTCCGGTAATCAATGCTGTTCGTTGATCCTCGTGTAATGCCAGCATAATTGGCAATACGATTGCCATCTGTTTTAATATCGGCTGCAAATAATCTTTAAATGCTTTGTAATATCCGCTATACAGCGACTGATTTGCAATCGCTCTGATAAGATTCCGATTGCTGATACTCTTGAGCAATGAACGAAATACTTTTGCAAATTCATCTTTGATATGCAAATTGCTCGTATGCCTAGGACCGTCCAGATGCTTCGGATAACTCATGATCAGAATGAGGTCGAGAACGTACGGGATGATGGTGAAAAGAAAGACCGGGGCGTATGAACCACGCCAGAATACGAGGAAGGCTGCGATAAGGGCAGACAAGGCTGCCCCAGCTTGGCTCCATGCGCGGGTATGGCCATAATAATGGGTTTTCAAATGCCCCCAACCGTGTTGCTTGAGATAGTCGAATATCATAGCCTTATGCGTCCCGGTCCTGAATGCCTCTCCTACCGCATACACCATCATTGCCATAAATAACACCCAATATGTGCTGGCACCGAAGAATATGATGAATGAAATGATATAGGAAATAAAAGAAACTGCCATCGATCGTCGTCTGCCTAGGCTGTCAGCAATGACTCCCGATGGAATTTCAATGATGTTCACACATATTTCACGTACGGCATACAACGTGCCGATGTGAAAGAAATTCAATCCTTTTTCTAGAAAGAAAAGCATCAGAAAAGGTTCGTAAAACCTGAGGTTCTTTAAAAAACCATATGCACAAAACTTGTAATATTGGAGATTTTTGGAAAAATCTTCTGCCTTCGCTTTTTTTAAAGTCATTTTTTTACCCATTGCTGATAATGTAATCCTTCCTCATCATATTGTAAAACGTAGTAAGAAACAAATCATCCCAAGATGATTTATGGCATTCTACTTGACGGTAATTGAAATAGTTACGAATTTGAAGGTGATGCATAACATTGCGGTTCCGGGAAATTGAATTCATACAAATTTATTTGTGTTCAAATTTCTCCGATAGTATAGTGGAATTGCATCTACATACTATTGAGCAGGTTCAAAAACCTTTCGACTGGAGGAACAGGATGAGCAAACAGATATACAGGGATCCCGATCCGGCAGAAACCAACGATTGGATTGATTCGATCGAAGGAGTCATTAAACACGAAGGACCGGAAAAGGCAGACTATTTACTTCAGGAACTAACCCAATTCGCCCGTGATATGGGAGTCAATACATCCCCTGGAGTGATCAGTTCTTATGCCAATACCATCATCAGAGAGAAAGAAGCTGTGATTCCCAAAGATGATTCTCTGATTGCGAGAAATGTTTCTGCTTTTGTACGGTGGAACGCAATGGCGATGGTTGCCCGAGCTAATAAAGATAACAAAGGTCTTGGGGGGCATATCGCAAGTTTCTCATCCGCTTCGGCGATTTATGAAGTTGGCTTCGATTGGTTTTTCAAAGGCCCCGATTCAAAGTATGGCCCTGACATGGTCTTCTTCCAGGGGCACTCGGCCCCGGGCATGTATGCAAGAGCATTTGTCGAAGGCCGCCTTACTGAAGAACAACTTGATCATTTCAGGCGCGAGGTCGGTAAAAAAGGACTCTCATCATACCCCCACCCTTGGCTAATGCCCGATTTCTGGCAATTCCCGACCGTTTCGATGGGACTTGGTCCGATGATGGCAATGTACCAAGCCAGATTCATGAAGTATCTCGAAGCACGCGGACTCAAGGAGGTCGGAGATCGTAAGGTATGGGTGTTCATGGGTGACGGAGAATCTGATGAACCCGAATCATTGGGAGCGCTTTCTCTTGCTGCGAGAGAAAAGCTCGACAATCTGATTTGTGTCGTGAATTGTAACTTGCAACGTTTGGATGGACCGGTTCGGGGAAACGGGAAGATCATCCAAGAACTCGAGGGTCGATTCCGTGGTGCGGGTTGGAATGTAATAAAAGTCATTTGGGGAAGTGAGTGGGATGAAATCCTCGAGCGGGATACCAAAGGCGTGCTGCTCAAGAAACTCGCGTCGATGGTTGACGGAGAATTTCAGACCATACAAGCCCGCGGTCCCGCATATCTGCGCGAAAAGATTTTTGGAGGAGACCAGTACCTCGAGAATCTAGTTTCTGATAAAAGTGACAAACAACTTTGGCAGCTTACCAGAGGAGGCCATGATCCACGTAAAATTTATGAGGCCTTTTATGCTGCTACCCATCACAAAGGAGAACCGACAGTTATTCTGTTCAAGACGGTAAAAGGTTATGGAATGGGCAAAAGTGCCGAAGCCACCATGGGAACCCATAATCAGAAAGTTATGGAAACGGAAGCTTTGAAAGCATTCCGAGATCACTATCACGTTCCGGTATCTGACGATCAATTGGATGCTTTACCGTTTATCAAACCTGAACCGAATAGCCCGGAGGCAGAATTCATCAAACGTCGCAGAGCAGCCATGGGAGGACCCGTTCCTTTCAGAAAAGCTAAAGGGGAACCGTTGAACACCCCGCCGCTCAGCGAGTTCAACGAATTGACGGCTTCTTCTAACGGACGCGAGATTTCAACTACGATGGCTTTCGTAAGAATGCTCACCAAACTGGTTAAAAATAAAGAAATCGGAAACAGGATCGTTCCCATCGTACCTGATGAAGCCCGGACATTCGGAATGGAAGGGTTGTTCAAACAAGTCGGAATCTATGCTCCGACGGGCCAATTGTACGAACCCCAGGATGCCGAATCACTCATGTGGTACCGAGAGGATGTAAAAGGCCAGATCCTTGAGGAAGGCATCACCGAAGCCGGAGCGATCTCATCTTGGATCGCCGCAGCGACTTCCTATGCAAACCATGATCTCACCATGATTCCCTTCTACATTTTTTACTCAATGTTCGGATTCCAACGGATAGGGGATTTTGTATGGGCCGCATCCGATAGCCGGGCAAAAGGATTCTTAATGGGGGCGACCGCCGGTCGGACGACTCTCAACGGTGAGGGGTTGCAACATGAGGATGGCCATGGATTACTCTTGGCCTCCACGTTCCCGACCTGTGTGGCCTATGATCCGACGTTCAGCTACGAATTGGGAATCATCCTCCAAGATGGCTTGAAAAGGATGTATGAAGATGATGAGAATATTTTCTATTATATCACCTTGATGAATGAAAATTATGAACATCCCGAGATGCCAAAAGGCGTAGAGGAAGGAGTAATCAAAGGAGCCTATCTCTTTAGGAAAGCCGGCAAAACAAAAAAACCGGTGGTGCAACTGATGGGCAGCGGTACGATTTTGAGAGAAGTCATCGCCGCTGCAGATTTGTTGAAAAAAGAATTTGATGTGGAAGCGGATATCTGGAGCATCCCGGGTGTCAACCAGCTGCATCGTGACGGTATTGAAACCGAACGGTACAACCTGCTTCATCCCGAAGCAAAACCGAAAACCCCCTACCTCACCCACATCATGACAGGCCATGATGGTCCGGTAGTGATCAGCACCGATTATTTGAGAGCTTATCCGGAACAAATAAGGCGGTTGATTCCCCAAAGGCAGGTTACGATTCTGGGGACTGACGGATTTGGCAGAAGTGATACGCGTGAGGCTTTGAGAAGCTTCTTTGAGGTTGATCGTTATCATGTTGCTCTTGCAGCCCTCAGAGGACTGGCAGAAACTGGTAGCATTCCCTTGAAAACCGTCAGTGAAGCAATAGTGCAATTCGGTATCGTTACTGACAAATCAAACCCATTGGTTGACTGAGGAGGTAGGCAATGGCAACGAAAAAGATCACCGTTCCCGATTTGGGAGATTTCTCCGATGTCGCGGTCATTGACGTTTACATCTCGGTCGGGGATGCCATAGGTAAGGATGACCCTTTGATCGCACTCGAAACCGCAAAAGCCGTCACCGATATCCCATCACCCTTTGGCGGGAAAATAACAGCAGTTCAAATCAAGGTCGGAGATTTGGTATCGACCGATTCTCCTATCGCTGAAATTGAAGTTGAAGAAAATGTCGTTGAGAAGAAGGTTGAAGAAACCAAAGAAACGTTCAATCAATCAGAACCAGAACCGGCACACCCCGGAACAGAAGAAACCACGATATCCGGGAAGCAAGAAACATCTGTTGAAACACAACAAAAAGATCTGATGAACGCCCAGGAAATAGCAGGACAATTCCACGCCACGCCATCCGTACGACAATACGCGCGGGAATTGGGCGTATCGCTTACAATGGTAAAAGCATCGGGTCCCAACGGAAGGATTCTCAAAGAGGATGTGCAGCAACTGGTCAAACAAGTGTTGAGCGGTGCATCTTCGGTGGCGAAAAATCCGGTGATGCTTGAACTGGAAGACTTTTCAAAATATGGACCGATCGAAAGAACAACATTGACTAGAATCCAAAAGATCAGTGGTCCTCATCTCCAGCGTAGCTGGCAGACAATCCCGTTGGTAACGCAATTCGATCAAGCGGATGTAACGGATTTGGAAGCGTTCAGGCTGGTACTGAAAGAAGAATTGGCAAAAGAACAGATAAAGATAAGCATTTTGCCGTTTGTCATCAAAGCTGTTACGGTAGCGTTGAAAAAGTTCCCGCAATTCAATGCATCCTATGACGGAGGTTCCGGGGAACTCATACTGAAACAGTACTATCACATCGGAGTCGCCGTAGATACGCCGGACGGTCTTATGGTTCCCGTAGTTCGCGATGCCGATACGAAAAGTATCAGACAGCTTGCAATCGAATTGGTTGAATTGAGTCAGCGGGCCCGTGAAGGAAAACTGAAAACCAATGACATCACCGGAGGATCGTTCAGTATCAGTAGCCTAGGAGGAATCGGAGGAACGGCGTTTACCCCGATTATCAATCACCCTGAATCGGCTATCCTAGGAATTTCCAAGATTTCAAAACAGCCGCAATGGAATGGAAAGGAGTTTGTTCCGAGGGATATTCTTCCGCTTTCATTATCATATGATCACCGGGTGGTAGACGGAGCTGCGGGAGCACGTTTCATTACGTATTTGGCTTCATTGTTGTCAGATATTCGACGCGTGCTGGTGTAACGGAGGGCATGATGAAAGAACTTCAACGCGATATGGTGGTCCTCGGAGGAGGCCCCGGTGGATATACCGCAGCCTTCAGGGCTGCGGATCTCGGCAGGAACGTAGTGCTTGTCGAACAACAGGAGGTCTTGGGAGGAGTATGTTTGAATGTAGGATGCATCCCTTCCAAATCACTGTTACACATCACCGATGTGATGGAAGAAACCAAGCAGTTGGAAACAGCTGGAGTTTCATTCGGAGTGCCGAAATTTGACCTTGAGGCAATCCGGCAACACAAAACTTCTGTGGTATCTTCGCTACAACAAGGCTTGGACAAATTATGTAAGGCGAGGAATGTTGAACGCATCACCGGTGTTGGCAAGATGCGTTCAGATAGTCAACTGGAAGTTACGACTGAAGAAGAAACGCTCATCATCACATTTACCGATTTGATTATCGCGGTCGGGTCAAGACCAGTACAGATTCCCGGGATTCCGTACGATGATCCAAGGGTGTGGGATTCTACCAAAGCATTGGATCTGGAAGAAATCCCTGAGCGTCTATTGATAATCGGGGGAGGAATCATCGGTCTGGAAATGGCTTCTATCTACCACGGTTTTGGTTCTAAAGTCACAATAATCGAAATGACAGATTCGATTATCCCTCCGGCAGATAAGGATCTCAAACAACCGTTGTTGAAGAAGATAAAGAGACATTACGAAGCTTTATATACTTCGACGAAGGTGACGGAGGTGGTAGCCGAAAATAATTATCTAACGGTACGCCTTGAAGGTTCCAAAGCTCCCGAACAAATCCAAGTTGATGCCGTGTTGGTATCGGTCGGGCGCAAGGTAAATACCGACATGATCGCCATCGAGCGGACTTCGATAAAGACAAACCAGAAAGGATGGATAATCACCGATCAAAAACAACGGACAAATGTTGGTCACATATTTGCCATCGGAGATGTCACTGGAGATCCGATGCTAGCCCATAGGGCAGTTCATCAAGGTAAGATCGCTTCTGAAGTGGCATGTGGTCTTCCTTCTGCTTTCACTCCCCTAGGGATCCCGTCAGTTGCTTACACCCAACCTGAAATCGCCTGGATCGGACTGACCGAACAAGAAGCCAAGGATAAAAATATCCCTTATAAAAAGGCTTCGTTTCCTTGGCAAGCAAATGGAAGAGCTCTCAGTGCCATGGCGACCGATGGCGTTAGCAAAGCCCTTTTCGATCCTGATACGGGGAGACTTATCGGGGCCGGGATTGCTGGAAAGAATGCAGGAGAATTACTAGGAGAGGCGATTCTTGCATTAGAGATGGGTGCAGTAGCCGAAGACATAGCCTTGTCAATCCATCCCCACCCGACATTGAGCGAGACCTTTGCATTGGCAGCCGAGCTTGCCCAAGGCACTGCCACCGATGTGCTCAATTCATGATCCGATATCGTTATCATTGAATTCTCTATTGTGTTCTCTGCATTCCCGATGGGGTGTCCATGCTGCCGGTTGTTGCTATCGCTGGCTCTCGATCTTCTAGGATAGAAATGCCCGAATCTTTTGGATTGGCGGGAGTAGCTACTCTCGATGGCAACCTTAATCCAATCGAAGCAACAGCGAATATTGCGACTTTTGATGTTTTACGTAAGATCGGTCATAAAGTGGGTACCACGCACTTCATGAGAATCATTGTGTCATTTACCATACTATCGTTCTTTATGTTGCTCTGGTTCCTTTGCGCATAGAAGCATCAGAAATCATGAAATCCGACTGCTTTTACCACCTAATTCAATCAGGCATACAGGCGATACACTCGATTTCGAGCAAAACCCCCTCACCGAGATCCGAGACTGCGACGCAGGATCTAGCGGGGGCGTCTGCGTGGAAGTACTCACTATACACTTCGTTGAAGACTGCCCTATCATCGAGGTTCAGGACAAACGCCAATATCTTAACGGAATGTTCGATAGATGTACCTGCATCCTCAAGTAACTGCTTCAAGGACTCCATACATAACCGTGCTTGACTTCTGATGTCAGCGGGGATGTTGCCATTTTCATCCTTAGCGATGATGCCTCTGGTAAAGATCAAGTTGCCGACACGGACCGCTGGAGAGTAGAGCGACCCCTTTTCTGCATTGATAATGATTCGCTTTGCCATATCCTGATTTCTCCTTAAGCCAATCGTACCTTAATGCAGGCTTTCCTTACCGGAACTCCAACAAGCGCTCGTTTTTGCGGCATATGGGCATCCTGGGGAAAAACAATGGCAATGTCATCTTTCTGAAGCAGGATATATTGACACTCCTTCTCATAGAAGGAAGCATCAGGTTTCGGGTCATAGGGGACGATTTCCCTGCAGCGCGACCGGGACGCATACCCTAGGTACTCAAACCCTTCAGCGACATAATGCACATCGGCATACACCCGGTGGGATTCCAAGCCGCAATTGTCGATGGTTTTGGAGGTATACTCCTGTACCAGGATGAATACATCATCACCGTCGATATCGTGACGGCCTGGCTCCATGGTTCTGATATCATGCGTCTTGAGGAATTCAAAAGCCTTTGCAAAACGATCACCGAAAACGTAATACATCTCGCAGTTCGATAGATGGTCAACTACCATTCGATAGCCTCCTTACTAAATATAATATAATAATTTACAACCTTTTTGCATGGTACTCGACAATCATCCATTTGTCAAATTCAATTGTCACAGGTTTAGGGTATGGCGAATCCTATGCTGTCGTACAAAGTGTTGCTAGGCATCGAGCAACAGGGTAATCTAATCTGGCAAAACACACTTAATGACAAGGGAGTCTGGTACGGATTCGAGGTGCAAATAATGACAACAATGCAATTTTTACTTACAGCTACAATACTGCTATACAGCGGACACTTGGCTTCACAGGAAACTTTCAATATTGTCTTGAGTACAATTCTGGCGTTAGTTGTCGCACCGTTGACAGGCCACTGCTCAGGCTCGTTCACCAATACTATCGTCATGAAAGTCCGGAAAACCACATAAGATCCGAAGTACAGCTGGATTGCGGTCAAAACGGCTGCATCGACGAATGTCGGCGACTTTTTTCGACACCGTTATCTTTATCGATAAGTAACAGTTACCCATGGAATTTCTGATAAGCTTGATGCTTTCACAATGGCTGCTCAAAGCAATTATGACACTGCTGATCATTATCGTAATAAAGGTGATCAAGAAACATGGACAGCTTGACGGAAACCTGGTGTGAATAAATCATTCGATAACTAATTGCCGTGTATTCATAATGGAGTTACATCGAGACGATAATCTGATTGATAATCGAATTAAGAATGTTTTACGGGAAAAGTTTCATCTACGAACTCTGTATCCTTACCAAGAACTGGTGATCCGCACCATTTTGGAATCAGCCAGAATGTTCGGGCACAATGAAGCTGGTTCGGTACCGAAGCATCAGTTGGTTGTCCTTCCCACAGGAAGCGGCAAGAGTGTGTGTTTCATGTTGCCTTCTCTTCTCGTCAATGGAATCACCATTGCCATCTATCCCCTGCTTTCGCTGATGAACGACCAAGCAAGAAGGATGAAGGAACTTGGTGTAAAATGTGCGGTATTCAAGGGCGGACAATCCACACAAGAAAGAAATGAGTTGTTTCGTTCAATCGAAGACGGTTCTTGTTCCTTTATCATCACTAATCCCGAGACATTGGGCTCAGCATCGATGCTTTCAAAGCTATGTTCCTCCCCTATTGCGTTAATCGTCATAGACGAAGCGCATACGGTGGTCCAATGGGGAGAGACTTTCAGACCCGCCTATTTGGATCTGCCACACATCTTTAATGAATTGCATCCCGATCAAATCTTGGCATTCACGGCCACTGCCTCACCGCAGATCATTGATCGCATTACCGATATCATGTTTAAAGGTAGGCGGCCACATATCGTCTTGGGGAATCCGGACAGACCAAATATCACGTACAAAACACTTCCGTCCATATGCAAGATCCATGACATCGAGAGGTTGTTCAAGCATAACATCGCATTGCCTGCCGTAATTTTCTGTTCAACAAGGAAACGATGCGAAACGGTAGCATGGGAGTTAAAACGCCGTTTAAACCCTCAAGCCATCCGGTATTATCACGCCGGATTGGATAAAGAAGAACGGGAAGCAACTGAAAAATGGTTTTATACTCATCCCAACGCGATTCTTTGCTGTACCTCCGCATATGGAATGGGAGTGGACAAAAAGAATATACGTTCGGTCATCCATTACGATCTGTCCACGGATGCAGAATCATTTCTTCAAGAATCAGGACGTGCAGGAAGGGACAATCTGCCAACAACATCTATCGTCATTATGGGGATCGAAGAGCAAACAAAAGTAAAAAAAATTGCCAATGACGCCCCATTTGTTCAGCTTTGTACTGTATTCATGCGAACCGACATGTGTAGGAGAAAATCGCTGTTAAAGATCATGGGGTATTCGGAAGAGCATTGCTCAGGCTGCGATGTATGCGATGACAACATCATCACTGAACCGGAAGGATCACATGAAATACTTTCTTTGATCCGATGCACCCCATTTCATTACACAAAGGAACAGGTTGCTTTCATACTTTCAGGAAATCCGATCCCATGGCGATTGTACGAGCACCTGTCCGGTCATCCTCTTTTTGGGATATTGGACAATTGGGAACCGGAAGATATCCAAGAGGGACTTCAGTCTTTACAGAAAGAAGGTGCGATAAAAGTCAAGAAGACATGGCCGTTCAAGAATCGGTTATACGTTTCTCATGTATGTCGGTCACATCGGGATTTTGCATTATTCAAGTCCTCTCTATTCAATCTCTTAAGTTCGATTCGACAATATGGTTTTGATATGTGATAATGAAAGTATGTTGCACCTTTGATGCAACCGATTCGTACTCCAGGCCTGTGCCTGCTGGAAAATAGGAGCTAACACATGAACATCGGTATCATCGGAGCAGGAAGAATTGCAGTGAAGATGGCACATACTCTGAATAAAATGAGCAGTGCGACAGCATACGCAATCGCGTCACGATCTTTGGAAAAAGCAGAAGCATTTGCCAAAGAACATCATGTTATCAAGGCATACGGTTCGTATGAACAAATGGTAAGTGATCCTGATGTACACCTTGTGTATGTGGCCACACCGCATTCTCATCATTTTGACCAAGTGAAACTCGCTTTGGAACATGGAAAACCTGTTCTTTGTGAGAAAGCGTTCACTCTTAACGCAACTCAAGCAAAGGCTTTGATCGAAATTTCGCATAAAAAGAACGTGCTTCTAGCCGAAGCCATCTGGCCCAAGTATCTTCCTATCCGGACGATGCTGGATGAAGTAATCGATTCTGGTATTATCGGAGAAGTTACTTCGGTAACCGCTAATCTTGGTTTTTATCTGCTTGACAAAGAACGTGTTACCAACCCATTGCTCGCAGGCGGAGCATTATTGGATCTAGGTGTATATGCAATCAACTTTGCCCTGATGGCAATCAAATCGGATATTAAAAATATTGAGTCAAGCGCAACATTTCTAGATACCGGAGTCGATGCACAAAACAGCGCTATCGTCACATTCGAAGACGACAAAGTGGCCCTGCTGCATTCGACACAACTAGCTTACACAGATAAACGTGGCATGCTATTCGGTTCGAAAGGCTACCTGGAGTTAGTTGATGTGACCAACCCACAATCAATCAAAGTATTCGACAAGAATTACCAATTGGTCAAGGAACTGGCCCGCCCTGAACAGATCACGGGATTCGAATACCAAGTGCAGGCATGTATCGATGCAATCAATGCAGGTGAAATTGAATGCAAAGCCCACCCGCACAGCGAGATATTACGTGTCATGAACATCATGGATGAGATGAGAAGGCAATGGGGAATGCACTATCCGATGGAGTGTAATTGATACTTTTTTTCTAAAGCTTCTATACAACCTTAGTGGTACTTTTTACGGTGACTACAGCTTGTCTCATAGATTAATTGGATATACACTGGCTTTGTTATACCCATGCAAAGCCATCAACTTGAGGCTTGTGCAACAAAGGAGTGTCGCATCATCGCTAAGGTCAGTAAAAGAATAAAATTTGGGTTTGGTATTGGCGATTTAGGTGGGAATATTTTCTTCACTGTCATTGGATTCTATCTGTTGTATTTCCTAACAGATATTGTTGAACTATCAGCCGCGTTGGCCGGCACGGTGCTGATGATCGGTAAGATATGGGATGCCGTAACCGATCCGATAACCGGTTATATATCGGACAGGACCAGATCACGATGGGGACGCCGCCGACCCTATATGTTCGTGGGAACGATCATATCGTTCATCACGATGGGGCTGATGTTCACGAAACCATCATTCCAGTCTCAACTGCCGCTGTTTGCTTATTTGACATTCATGTACTGTCTGCTTAACACCGCTTATACATTAGTCAATATTCCGTACGCCGCGTTACTGCCGGAATTGACCGATGACTTTAACGAGCGAACGATTCTCACCGGGTATAGGATGAGTTTCGCCGTCGTCGGGACATTTGTCGGTGCCGGAGCTGTCATGCCTATCATCGGCATGGTGGCAAACGTAACATTAGGGTGGACTGTGATGGGGTACTTCATGGGAGCGGTCATGCTGCTTTCCACATTGGTGACCATCTGGGCAATTCGCGAACCAGAACACCCTGAAGCCCAACCAGAGCAGGGATTGATAAGTACCTTTGTTGAAACTCTTAAAGATAAGGTGTTTTTAACAGCACTGATTCCCTGGGCATTATTCATCACCGGAACATCGATGGTTCAGGGAGCGCTTGTCTATTATTACTCATATATCTTCCACGATGAAGGACAGTTTCAGATCGCACTCATGTTCCTGCTGGCGATGAGCTTACTGTTTATCCCCGTCTGGGTAAAAGTGTCTCAACATATTGGCAAGAAAAAGTGCTATATGATCGGTATGACCATCATGGGAGCGGGAGTGATGGTGTTTTCACTGCTCGGCGAACAAATGGGTACGAAATTTGCACTCATCGTGATGGCACTCTCAGGAGTAGGCCTATCGACACACTATGTGATGCCCCATTCGATATTACCGGATGTGGTCGAACACGATGCCATCGAACATGGCAATGTCAGGCGTGAAGGTGTATTTTCAAGTATGTGGACATTCTCAAGCAAAATAGGTCAAGCGCTCGCATTGGCACTGAACGGATGGATACTTGCCCTCTTTGCATACGAACCAAATACCACCTCCAAATTGGCAGAAATTGGAATAAAACTCATCTGCGGGCCCATTCCCCTCATCTGGTACATCATCGGCATACTGATCTTGCGGTTTTATCCTATCGATAAAGCTTATTACGCTACGATGCTTGAAAGGAAGGCAAACAGCTAATGACAAGTCGCAAGGAAACTATCATGTGCATGGCCCGGGCGAGCGCTGGCAGAGGTTTTGTTTATCCTAGATACTCAGCTGCTGTACGTAAGTTCATGAATGCCGTAGGCCGTGCTTATTTATATGTGATAGAAGGTGTTAATTCAGTATCCATACTAAATCAGGAAGCCCTGATAGATGGGTTGGAAAAATTCTATGACAAGAATCACAAACTCATCATCGCCTTCAGGCATGTTGCAAAAGAAGATGCTCAGGTAATGATGTATGCGTTGAACCGTAAAATCCATCGTCAGATTCGAAAACGAAACAGACATCGCGACAAAACCGATAAAATCATTGCCCATGCACAATTCATTTATGGAATCGACGCTCTTAATTGGGCGGGAAAGGCAGCCGCATGGCTCTTTCCAAGAATCGGATGTGTTCCGGTGCAGAATGGCAGCAGCAATCGCAATGGTTTGAATATCCTGAGAAATGGGATGCGAGAAGGAAAATTCCCGATCGCTCTGGCTCCCGAGGGGCAAGTTACCTATCACATGTACACATGCTATCCGATAGCTTCCGGAGTCGCTTCGCTGGCGTCATGGGCCGATGACGACAAAGATGTTATCATCCTTCCGGTTGCCATCGGGTACAAACACACGGACCACCCTGAACAGTTCATACGGTCAGTGGTCGAACGTTGGGAGCATCTTAGCGGAATCAAACTCGATACTGATAGATCTACCCCGATTTTGGCCCTTTTGCATAAAGTGTTTGATATCACCGTTTCATTACTCAATGAAATGTATGAACTGCATGGAGAAACTACCCTGACACCCCGGGAACAGATCAACGCAATTTGTGAAAAGGCATTGGACCTGGCCGAACAGCTTGCAAACGTTCGTGCAGAAGGTACGATTCTGGATCGTTTGTTTAAAGTACGTTATACGGGAATGGATGCGATTCACCCCAACTGGTTCAATCCGTTCCAAATAGCTCCGGTTAAACGAAGCCTCGCGGACTTCGACGCATTGAAAGCCCATGTCTATCTTCGTCACTCCCAAGTTGTCGATGTGTTGGAATATATTCATCCTGAATACATCACAAGCCCTTGCTCGGCGGGAAGAGCTTGTGAATTCGCCCTCAACCTACTGGACGTACTCAACCGTATCCAAGGTGGAAATATCAACAGCCGGTTCACTCCGAGAAATAAGAAAGCCATCGTCTCAATTGGGAACGCCATCCATTTTTCACAGTCAGAAACCCGATCTTCGACAAAACGGAATCGGTTGAAGGCGATAACCAATGAGGTCCAAAGTGAACTTCAAGCGGTTTCCACCCGCCTTGAAACAATTTGGGAAACATTTGTTTTTACCGAATGATACTAACGTTTTATATCGTACAGCTTCTTGCCTCGGACAGCCTGCACCATCGGCAAACCCGTATCATAATCCCATTGGCGCTCTTCGTACTCTTCATTCTCACGCTGCCGTGTACACCCGCTATTATTCCAGGAAGGGGTCATATCGTTTCTCCAAGGTCTGACCGCCCATTGGTATCCTCTGTAGATATCCCTTGTTTCGTCCATATGGTCGAGAAGCACATCATGCAGTGCATCGCGTATCGATGCTGATTCAAGGTCATCGATGCGATTGACGACTTCGCTTGGGTCATTATGGACATCGTACAGTTCATCCTTGTCCATCAAATTGATACTCAGCTTCCATCTGCCATCGGTTACGCTTCGCATCATCTGCAATCCGCCGAATCCATCGTGATCGATCTCATAACGTGTGAACTCAGCAAATACATGATCATTGATCACTACCGTGGGATCTTGAATCTGAGCAAGCATGCTTTTACCTTCGAACAATCTTGGAATCGGGATCCCGAAATAATCAAGGATTGTCGGGGCGACATCGATATGGGAAGCACATGAAGTCACCACCTTTCCAGTGTTGTGTGCGTTTCGTATTCCCGGTTTGACGATGAATGGAATATTGGCGATTTCCTTGTAGAACGCAGCATTCTTACCTTGCAATCGATGAAAACCCAGCATGTCACCGTGATCGCTAGTGAAAAACACCATCGCTTCGGGAGCAAACGATTCAATCACATCCAGCACCCTTCCGATCTCATAATCAACATAACTGTTGCACCCAAGGAATAACGAAAGCATCTGTGAGCTCTTGTTGATTTCAGAAATATCTTTATCAATATCATCGCCAGCCCATAAGCGTTGCATCAAAGGTTTCGATTCCAACGTATCGTGAAAGGCAGGATCATCATCGAACACAAAGTTTTCGTACATCGTGTTAAACGGTGCCGGACAGACGCATGGACCATGCGGTTCGTCGTATGAAACGGTCAGGAAGAAATCCTCATCCTTATATGCTTTCACATAATCGAGTGCTCTGTTCGAAACCCTGTGGGCAAAAGTCATTTCTTCTGTCCAATCGGGATCGAATGCTGTTTCCGATCTTCTCGAACGCTGGCGATCTTCAATGGACAATTCATTGAGATACCGATGCATGTCATACCACATGTCTTCATCCCACCCTTCCGGACAGACGCCATTTCCAAAATAATCACCACCGTCAAGGTGCCATTTCCCTGTATATGCACAACGAATCCCATTGTCAGATAACCGTTGCCCGATTGTCTTGACATTTTCTCCAAGGGGAACGCAATTGGTCACTACCCCGTTTGAATGGGGAAATGTTCCGGTAAACAAAGCCGAACGTGCCGGCCCGCATACCGGTTGGCACGTATAGGCTTGATCATAACGTATACCTTGGCTTGCCAATCTATCAAGATTCGGGCTATACATCCTTGAGTTTCCGTAACAGCCCAACATATCTTTCCGAGTTGTATCTGTCATGATGAATATAACTTGTCTTGGCATGGTGATGTTGTACTCCTTGTAAGAATTATTAGCCTTTTACCGCTCCGGCCACGAGACCTTTAATCATATACTTCTGGAAGAAGAAAAATATCAATACTACCGGAACCGTACCGACAATCGAAATGGTATTGACCAATGACCAATCGTAGGAAAGCTCACCCAGATATCGTAATGCGATACCGACGGAAAGTGTCCGTCGCGCATCATTCTGGATTAACGTGGCAGCATGGAGATAATCATCCCACGTCATGAGAAATGCATAGATTCCAACAGCCAGCAAGCCCGATTTCACCAACGGAACCACAATCCTGAAAAGAATAGTGGATTTGTTGGCTCCGTCTACATACGCTGCTTCTTCTATCTCCAGTGGAATTCCCGAGAAAAAACTCGACATGAGGATAATACAGAAAGGGACTTGTGCCGCAAGGATTGCCAATATCAATCCGCCCAGGCTATTTATGATACCCAACTTTCCGAGGATACTGTATAACGATATCATCCTGCTGATAATCGGGAACATCTGCGAAGCAAGTAACAGAGCGAAGACCCAACGGCTCCAACGGTGTTTGAACCGTGCAAGCGAATAGCCGGAAAAGACCGACACAGCACAGCAAATCAATGCGACAGCGGCTGAAACAATCAAATTATTTTTATAATATATGAAGAATTGGTTATTTACGGTAAATAACTTAACAAAGCTGTCAACAGTAAAATCCTTGGGGAAAAAAGTCGGCGGAACCATATATGCTTCCATATTAGTCTTGAATGCCGTGACCAGCACCCAATACAAGGGAAACAATAAAAACAGGAAAATAAGAGCGAGCACCAGGTACTTCACGATGTTGAACAATAACGTATCGTCTTTGATCGAATGGATTACATGTTTCATAGGCTTATACCACTTCTTGTGTCCGGTAGACACGATTGTACATGAATACCACGACAATCATCATCACCATCCATAATGTCGTGACGGCGGCACCAGAACCCAAATCATTACGTACGAATGCTTCTCGATAGCTGAGGACCGCAAGCGTGGTTGTCGAATTATTCGGCCCGCCGCCGGTCATTGTCCAGAATAACGGGAATTGTTTGAAGTTTTCTATGATCGACATTGAAACCGATACTTTGATCACAGGGCTCAAATATGGGAGAATGATTGAGAAAAATCGTCTGAATTTTCCTGCCCCATCGATCATCGCCGCTTCCATGATATCTTGGGGCACATTCTGTAATCCGGCTAAAAACAGCAAGGTCATCAATGGAATTTGCTTCCATAAGGCTGCTATTCCCACCCCGGAGAGAGCTGTAGTCGGATTATTCAAGATCGCAAAATCAGTTATCCTGGATCCCGAAATAACTCCCACAAGGTACTTGAGTAATCCATACTGTGGTTGAAAGATCCACATCCAAATCAAGGCACTGATTACGGTCGGCACGACCCATGGCGTCATCATGATGCTTCTCATGAACCGCGCGCCTTTGATGTCAGTATTCAAAGTCAAGGCCAGCAGGATAGCCAAAACGAATTGGACCAAGACAACACCGATCACAAAAGCAAATGTGTTGACAGTAGCCATCGAAAACACATCCAATTTAAAGATGTAGAGGTAATTCTTGAAATCATTCCACACACCCGGTGTCCCGCTAATGATATTACGCACCCCATAGGCCATGAAACTTTTAACGATCGAATCGAAAATCGGGATGATGATAAAAGCAATAACTAGTAACAATGCAGGAATATCAAGCAAAACGTAAAACAAAGTTTCGGAATGCTTTCGCGATAGCATCTGATTTTTCATACGTGTTGTACCGAATAGACTGTTAATCGTCTCTTATTGTAGGTATGGGAGCGGACAATCCGCTCCCATGTGCCAATATATTACTTATTCAATTTCATTTGGGCGGTGGCTTTGAACTTGGCAATAGCAGCATCGACATTCTCATTTCCAACTGTAACAGCCTGTGCGAGAGCGCAAAGCTCAAGATTCAGATCTGAAATTTCAGGAATAAATGCAATAGCTTTTACTCTGCCCGCAGCTGCCGCGGCACCTTTCAGAATCTCATTATTTGTCACGCTATCCATTTTCTCCATCGAATATTTGGCCGGATATGCCGGAGTGATATTCTTGAGGTAACTATCCAAGGTCTCTTCTGTGATGACGAACTCGACAAACTTGGCCCCGGCATCGCGCTTTGCATCTCCATTATCTACCAAGATGAAACAGTGTGCCTGCAGGATGCTCTCACCCTTGCCCGTCCCACCGGAAAGAGGTTCCGCAGAAGCGGTAAATTCTTTTGCCTTCGGATTGATAGATTGGATACCGTTGAAGCCCCACGATTGATCATAATACATTGCCAGTTGACCTAACGCAAAGAGGTTCCGCAAATCTTTCAGCTTCGCATTCTGTGGGTTATATCCTTTTTCATCGAGCAATTGAAGCAACTTAAACGTATCTTTGAACCCTTGGTTGTCAACCGAAAGGTTCCCTTCCGCATCGAGCAGTTCTCCGCCGAAATTGAAAATCATACCGGTGAGAGAGGATCCGGATACGGGAACCGACGCTGTCGTTTGTCCGAATGCATAGACCTTGTTTCCATTCGCATCGGTCAACTTTGATAACTTCTCTGCATAGGTGAGCATTTCATCAAAGGTTTTCGGCGGTTTGTCCGGATCCAATCCCGCTTGTTTGAACAAGTCTTTGTTGTAATAAAGTACATATGGCGAGATGTACAGAGGAAGACCGTAAGGAACACCGTCAACCTGGAATGATTTCATCACATCGGGGTAATAGTCAGCCAATGCTTCTTCTGATAGGAAATTCCCCACCGGGGCGGCCAATCCGGCATCAACAAATCCTGGGACCCATCCGATCTCACCAAAGATCACATCAACCTTATCTCCACCACCGGCCATATTGATCACTTGATTGACAATCTCGCCGTACGGAGCGGTAATCCACTCAACGGTGATGTTTGGATTCGCTGCTTCAAAGTTTGTTTTGACATCTTTCCAGAATTGTTCGTAACCACTTTCAAGCAGGGCATAGTTAGCTACTTTCAACGTGACCGGACCAGAAGCGACTGCTTTTTCTTGGGCACCGCCCGCGATGAGCATCCCCATGCAACAAAGGAGTACCGTTAACGCAACCAGAACGTTTTTCATTCTCATATGTAACCCTCCATGTAATGTACATCCCCAACGGGGATGAAGATTCCCTGTGATAACATCAGGTACTTTCGCGTACGACCAATTTTGTTTCCAAGTATTGTTCGATCCGCCCGGTAAATGATGCTCTTTCATCAATAAGTGAATTCAACATATCCATGATGATGGTACCGATCTCTTTCTGACGGATTTCCATCGATGTCAATGCCGGAGATGAAAATCGCGCTAACCGCGAATTATCGAAACCTACGATGGCGACATCGTTTGGCACCGACAATCCGATGGTTTTGACAGCCTTCATGGCAATGCATGCGGAATAATCGTTTCGTCCTACTATTCCATCGGGAACGAAATGTGACTGTGAGAAAATCTTTCGCACGGACTCAATGATAGCCTGTTCCGAAGAACATCCTGTGATGATATTGTCATCAGTCAAAGTCAGATCAAATTCGCGCAATTGATCTATGAATCCCTTCAAACGCCAATCATCGATAGCGCTTGCCCCACCCTTTTCATCAATCCTGTCGATATAGAGCAAATGCTTCCGACCATGATCATACAAATATTTCACACACTCACGGGCACCCTGATACAATCCAGTATTTATCAGACCATAGACACCGTTCACTTTGCTGTAATCCCGAATTTCAAGTAATACCAGGGGTAATCCCGCATCGACGAGTCTCTGGATATTTTGTAATGGAAACTTTGCCGAGCCGATGATGATACCGTCAAAGAAGTGTGAATAGATCCTTTGGACAAAATCATCATCATCGTGGTCTGCACAGAGAGTGACGAAATATCCTGACCGGTAGGCAATCGAATCAATCTCTCTGATCAGCTTCCCAAAGTAATCGCCTTCGATGTCATCGGCGATGAAAAGGATATGGTTGGATTTTTTCCCTTTCAAGGCCCTTGCAAAATGATTCGGTTTGTACTTCATCGTTTCGATGGCGTCTAACACCCGTTGCCGTTTTGCACTATTCACATAACGATTACCATTGATCACATATGAAACAATCGTCTCTGATACTGCGGCGGCTTTGGCGATATCTGCTCTCGTGACGGGCCTTTTCCTATTCATTCCCATTTTGTACACACCTGTGGATATTTTTATGGTAATCCGCAGGTTACCGGTTGTCAATGAAGAAATATAGCTATTCAACCGATTAATATATCAGTGTGCCCGTAGTACCGGATGTTTTAAATATAAAGAGTTATTACATGTAACAAAAAGTATTACTCGATTCTTCCCGCACCCTGTGACGGATGCACGACGAAGATATGATGTTCGGCATTCGCCCGGTCGAGGCGCATGTTCCTTCCATAATAATCGTGCAACAAAGTTTCGGTGAACGCTGCGAGATCATTCGGACGGACCAAGCTTACTGCGCATCCTCCGAATCCGGCCCCGGTAAGGCGGGAACCCAATGCGCCTGCAGAACGCGCAATATCGGTAAGCATGTCCAGCTCGGGGCAGCTTACCTCATGATAATCACGACAGGAGGCATGCGAATCATTCATCAGGGTTCCGAATGTCTCGATATCGCCTTGAATAAGCAATTGTTCGGAACGTTCAACCCGTCTCCATTCTTTCCATACATGGTAGAAACGTTGGTAGAGCTTGAATCCTTCTATGGGCATTGGAAATTGAGTCCCGTCCTTGCGCTTGCAATATCTCCGGTTCACTTGATCGGTTGACATGTCCAATAAGGAAGCGATTTCATCGATTTGATAAGGCTCTTCATGAAATACGTCGGTGACAATCGCATCCAGTACGGATTGTTCCAATCCCGTTTTCGACGGTGTGATGTCTCCGATATACCTGATATGCTCTATGTCATACCTATTTTGAAGTATTTTTGCTACAATCAATCCTGCCAGCGTGCATTCTATGCTCCGCCTATTATAGGCGTCCATCATTTCCCTGGTCTTTGGCGCTTCGACCGTGGAATGGGCCACCACAACGGCGATGTCATATTCGAACGGAATGAGTACGGCATCGATCGGATTGAAGGAGATTTTGATTGCATTACGGTTTTTCCCCATCAAAATTGCCGCTTGGTCCATGCCGCCACCCTTGGTTCCCACATACCATTCGGCTCTCCTGCATATGTCAGCCAAAGCCAATCGTTGCTCGAACGATGAATACGAGACATCGTTGGCTTCAAGTAATGCCAAAGTTGACAAAACGACCAGAGCCGAAGAGGAACTCATTCCCGCTGCTTGGGGAATGGTACTGGTAAATACCATGGCGAAGCCGCATTCCCAGACATGATCGCCGCCGGTACTCAGGTTCGTCACAGAACGTTCTTGTCCTTCTTTCAGCGAATAGCTGAGCAATTCATTGACCGCCGCCTTGATGTAATTACCCCAATGGCCGGTTTTGAATGGAACCAACCCTTCCGGTAGTCTCTCATATTCTTCAAGTGAAAACTCAATGCTTTCGTATCGGGGATCCAAATCCGCGACTTTGACCGATCTTTCGGGAATCGCCACTACGAGTGCGACAATCCGCTTGTCCACGGCGATGGGCAATACGGGACAGTTGTTGTAATCGATGTGCTCACCTATGAGATTCACCCTTCCCGGCGAAGAAATGAAAACCCCAGATCGTATCGGTAAGGAAGGCCATAACGCACGCATCCGCCCATGTAGTGCTTCTTTGATATCTTCGGTAGTTTTGATCATACGATTATACTCCAATCCAATGCACGGTATTCAGAATCATATGGTGTTTGTAAAGTTTTGTCACCTTAGAACATTCGCAAACGATAGTACGGATACTGCCTTGATAGGGTCAAAACGAAACTTTGGCTGTAAATCCGATCATTGCCCGATCGAGGTTGAAATTATCGAAGACTTTGAACCCTTCGATGAATGCCGATTCGAAATCATCATACAAGATATTCAATTCAACTCCCGAGGTAATGAATGGGTATGGCCTCACGTCAAACCCGACTCTTACCAAAAACTTGGAACTCCCGATCGAAGTGGATTCCCAATTTTGCATATCGGTTGTCCAGATCGTTCCGATTCCGAAATAGGGATCAAAAAACAGCAGCGGAGCCCGGACGACGGCCAATGCGGTTCCGACAAACCTGTACGGACCTGAAGACATACGGCCAAAAAACAGCACGTCGGATGACATGCCGAATACCATGCCCGGGTAATAACCTATCCTCAATCCGTTGACGAGTCTGTCGTTCTTCGTATCTGAATCAAGCAGCCTGTCGACGTACGCCTCATCGTCGAAGATTGTGCTATACATGCTTACGAAGCCGATGTCCATGATATTGAACGCACCAAGGGGATAAGCGATGCAAACCAATAGCAACAAGACGCATACTGTTCGAAGCTTTATCATCGAAGTCCTCCTTCCGGCCCGTCAATCGATCGTTTCAGCCTTTGCAATGAGTCTTTCAATATCTTTCGGTGATAATGAAACTTTCACCGCATACGCAATCAGAATAATACCGATTATATCTATTGCCAATCTGGAAAGTGCAAACCGATACCCCATCGAGGTAACTTCAAACAAGAGCATGGGTAATTTTGTGGTCGACCAGGCACCGATAAAAATCATGATGTTTGTGATCGAAGCGCCTTTTTTCATCAGAACTGCGGCAAAAGGGAATGCCCCATAAAGAGGCCCGGCAGCAAAAGACCCCAAGACAAAGGCGATTAACGCACCTTTGACCGATGAGCCTTCCCCCATATAACGCATCATCTGTTCTCTCGGAACCCACACATCCAACAATCCCAGCAGGATAAAGATCGGCGGGATGACCAACAGCATCGATACCACCTGGTGCCGGATTGATTCGAGGGCATTGTCACGGTAAGCAGGAAAAACCAGGATTACGAACAAGAAGATGATCGTCATGATTATAAATAGTATGTACCGTCTCATATGCTAACAGCCCACCCGACTACCAACGCAACGATAAATGAAAAAAGAAATGCAGCCGCATTGCGTATGATCGCGGCTTTCCTGCCGAAATATTCAATCTCTAACGGTAATGTCACGACACCGACCATCATAAGACTAGAAATGAAAGCGGCGATCTGCGTTATCCCCGCACCCTGTATGAGCAATGAAGCTGCGATCGGAAATGCAACGAATCCGGGAATCAGCGTAACCGCCCCGATAATCGCTGCTACCAATACTCCCCAAAAACCAGATCCTTCACCGATCAACTTTGATATCGTCACAGTATCGATGATTGAAAAAGCTAAGGCAACCAATAGCAACACCACTAAAAATTGCGGTAAGATTCCTTCGAATGCTTTCCAGGCCTTCTTCAACGCTGTTTTTGTTTTGTGCTTGTTTTTCACCAAAGAAACCAGCAACGCTGTTGCCGCTATGATATAGAGGAGTACGGTATCAACGGGCATATCCTATTTTTTTTGAACTTTTTTTTGCTTCAGTACAACCGCTTTCAACACTATTGTCAACGCCATCACCACCATCCCGATGATTGCCATCACGATGACCGATTGCACAGGAATAATTCCTTGCATGGTCCGTTTAGTATAGATGCCGAAGAATGCCCAGATACCGACAGCCGCAAACCAATAATCTGAATGGATCAATACTGCCAGCACATTGATCACCGTTGCTACGATCATCACCGATACCGTCCAGAAAGCCTCCGAGAATCCGAAAGCTCCCCATCCAAGCACGACAAGCGTGCTGGTTGCATTGGCGACAGTGGCTACGGTAATCCATCCGATATACACACTGATCGGTATCGATACGGCTAGCATGCGAATCCAAGTCCTTTCATTTTTCGGTAACCTGGTGATTTTATGCATCGCGATGAGGGAAACTAACAAAATCAACATGACCAAGATATCAAAGCCTACCAGTGACCAATGCCACGTGACAATCCATAACGAGTTGGCCACTGATGAGATAAAAAACCATAAACCGATCTTTTCCACCAAAGCAATGTCCTTATCCTTGAACTTAAGTGAATACCATTGATAAGCGACGAAGAGAATAAGGAGAGCATAGATAACTCCCCAGATCGCAAATGTCGTACCCGAAGGTACAAACAAATTTGGAATAGAATCGGATATTTCTCCGGTCATTCTTCCGTTCAGAGGTAATGCGTTGGCCAAAGCGTTGATTATAACGGTCACTATCAATCCCACTGTGTTCAAGATTGCCAAGCCAAGTCGTTTTTTTGTCTGTTCCATAACAATCGCTCCTATTTTGTACTGATTATCAATCACAGACCAATGTATCCTAAACCTTCATATTCGGCTATATGGAAAGTACTTATTTATGCTTGTTCATAGTAAATTCGTGGTAACATACATATTTTTATGCAAAACACGTTCCGTAAATCGTATCTGCCACATACATATGGTTTTCATGGTGTGCGCGATAGTGTTCACGGTATCACTTGAAACGATAGTGCTTTCTGCCTTGACGAGACACGAGGTCAGGGGTATTGTCGAGATACATCATGTCGCTTTTCCAAAGGGGTTAGGTATGCGAAAAGATCTGTTCAAACGGCTTGAAGCGAGTGCGGCAACAGGATTATTCACTCAGTTTTATGGGAATAATTCCGATATGGAATTTCAACTAAACCGATATAATAATTTATTAATACATCATATGAATTCATATAATTTACAACCTCATGATGAACTCCGTTTTTATAGCACCGCAGGACGTACTGAACTGGCAGGAAACCATACCGACCACAATCATGGGAAGGTCATCGCCGCTTCGATTAACCTTGACACTATCGCTGCCGTATCCAAGGGAGAGAAAACGATCGTCTCGGTCATCTCTGAAGGATTCGAACCTGTTGAAGTCGATTATACTATCTTGGAACCGCTTGAAAACGAGAAAGGGACCACGTTCGCATTGGTCAGGGGAATCGTTGCCGGATTTGCTGCGCGTGGTTATGCCATAGGGCCGTTCAAGGCGGTCACGAGTACCCGTGTTTTGAAAGGTTCGGGTCTCAGCTCATCGGCAGCGATCGAGATGATGTGTGCGACCATTCTCAACGATCTGTATAATGATAACCGTATCAGCATTGTTGACATGGCCATCATATGCAAAGAAGCTGAAAACAATTACTTTGGCAAACCATCGGGATTGATGGATCAGATAGCATGTGGGAACGGAGGGATTGCCCATATCGATTTCGGCAATCCCGAACGACCGAAAGTAACGGCTTTACATTGTGATTTCCAATCGCACGGATATGATCTCGTGGTCGTAGATACCAAGGGAAACCATGCGGATCTCACTCATGAATATGCCGCTGTTCCCGATGAAATGAGAGCAGTCGCATCATATTTCGGTGCATCCGCATTACGGGAAGTAGAGCATCACAGGTTCATCGATCATGTGGGCCGTATGAGAACCGCTATTAACAATGACAGGGCACTTATCAGGGCTTTCCATTTTTTAGAAGAAAACAGGCGTGTGGATGCAATGGCCGAAGCATTGATGAAACAGGACATCGCGACCTATCTTGAACTTGTCCAAGCATCTGGAAACAGTTCGTTCATGTTCCTGCAGAATTTGTACAGCTCCTCCGCGGTAACCGACCAGCCCTTGCCGGTGGCTTTGGCAGCAACCCAATCATTCTTGGCGGGAAAGGGGGCTTGCAGGGTGCACGGAGGAGGTTTCGCCGGTACGATCCAGAGCTATATTCCGAGAGACATGACCAAAGCATATATCGCTTATATGCAAACGATTTTTGGCAATGGCTGTGCGACAGTGTTGGCTATCAGGGACGTACCGACTCGCAGGGTGTGCTGATCCATAATCATCGCGACAATGTATCCAACAATGACATGATCTCTGTAATCTTTGCCTGGACATCGGTGTGCGTCTCCAAGGATTCTGCGACACAATGTTCGAGATGAGCATGCAATATACTCTTATTTATTTTCCTTAAAAGAGCTTGGGTAGCTAATAGTTGATGAGAGATATCAACACAATATCGATCTTCTTCTACCATCCTCATTATACCCTCCAACTGCCCTCGTGCAGTTTTCAGTGAACGCATCACCGGTTCTTTATCTGCTTTCATCACACGCCACGCTATCTGATCGAGACCACGTCGTAGCCAGCTTGTTCGACAGCATCTTTCAGTTGGGCGTCCGTCACAGGCTTATCGGTCTTGATTCTGGCGATCTTTGTCGCCAAATCAACGGTTGATTGCACTCCCGGGAGGCTATCCAATGCTTTCTTCACCCGCATTGAACAATGCTGGCACGTCATTTTCTCGATCAATAGTTCTCGTTCCATTCTCTTACTCCTTTTCTTTTTCATATCGATAGCGGTAGTCGGCTTGAACAATCCCAATCGTAAAGCATTTCCAACGACAAACAGGGAACTCAAACTCATCGCCGCCGCTGCGAACATCGGATTCATCTTCCATCCCAATGAAAGATAGAATACTCCGGCTGCCAATGGAATTCCGAGCGAATTGTAAAACAATGCCCAGAACAAATTCTCTTTAATATTCCTAAGTACGGCTTTTCCAAGCTGTATCGCACTCACCACATCATTCAAATTATTCTTCATCAACACCACATCGGCAGATTCCTTTGCAATATCAGAACCCGAACCGATCGCTATCCCGATATGCGCACTCGCCAACGCCGGGGCATCGTTGATTCCATCTCCCACCATGGCAACTGTCTTTCCTTGATTCATCAATTGTTCGATATGGTAGGCTTTCTCATCAGGCAACACATTTGCGATGATGTTCGTTATTCCCACTCTCGCCGCAATGGCGTTGGCGGTAATACGGTTATCACCGCTGAGCATCACCACATCCAGATGCATACGCTTCATGGCATCGATAGCAGAGATACTCGTGTCTTTGATCGAATCCGCGACAGCGATCAATCCGATCGCGCTATTGTCTTTCGCCACATAAAACGGCGTTTTTCCTTCATAGGTCAGCCGTGAAGCATCCTGTTCAAAATGAGCGACAGATAGCTCATTCCGATCCATGAGTGTTTTATTTCCCACCAGGATGTGGTGCGTACCTACCATAGCTTCGACACCCAAGCCGGAAAGAGCTTTGAACACAGACGGTTGTTCGTACGTCACATTCATTGTTTTCGCTTTTTCGATGATGGCGGAAGCAACCGGATGCTCCGAAGCCTGTTCAGCTGCAGCGGCCAGTGCTATCACTTGTTCCTCTTTGGCGGCTTCGCCCAATATGATATCGGTAACTTTAGGTTTTCCCTCGGTTATGGTACCGGTTTTGTCCAATACTACCGTATCGACGTCCCGTAACGTCTGAAGCGCTTCCCCTGACGTTGCCAATATTCCGTTCTCGGCACCTTTACCGGTACCAACCATAATCGCGGCGGGAGTTGCCAGTCCTAACGCGCAGGGACACGAAATGACAAGTACCGAGATACCTATTGACAGCGCGAATGAAAATGAGAAGCCGGCGAACAACCATACCGCACTAGAAACAACAGCGATTACGATTACGATCGGAACGAACACCCCGCTGATCTTATCTGCCAATCTGGCAATAGGAGCTTTGGTTGCATTGGCATGCCTGACCAGTTGGATGATATGGGAAAGAGTAGTATTTTCTCCTACCCGTTCGGCCCTGTACTGGATGTACCCTGAGGTATTGATCGACGCACTGAGTACCCGGTCTCCTTGTTGCTTTTCGATGGGAATACTTTCACCGGTCAACGCCGATTCGTCCAGCGCGCTGAAGCCTTTGATGACGATCCCGTCCACAGCGATTCGCTCACCGGGCTTTGCTATCACTATATCACCCACAGCGATATCTTGGATGTCTACTATCTGTTCCTTCCCATTTTGCAAGACAGTCGCACGTTTTGGGGCGAGATCCATCAGGCGGCGCACGGCTTCTCCCGTACGTCGTTTTGCTTTTGCCTCCAAATATTTACCTAGCAAGACCAATGTTAAAATCATTCCTGCCGATTCAAAGTATAATTCCATGGCAAGCGCACCGGCTACGGACAGATCATTGTTTCCCAGGGCAAAACTCATGCGGTAAAGCAAGACAACCCCGTACGCCAAAGCAGCCGAAGATCCGATAGCTATCAATGAATCCATCGTCGGAGCCCGTTTTAGCAAGGCCCTGAACCCATTCGTAAACATTGCCCAGTTCGTTCCGACTATCGGCAGCACCAACAACAACTGGGTCAGGGCAAATACCAATGAATGCTTGGCTCCCAGCAAGAAACTTGGCAACGGCCAATCGAACATATGCCCCATTGAAATGTAGAAAAGAGGGATTGCCGCAGCCAATGAAATAATCAGGCGTTTGCGAAGGCTTTTTACTTCCTCGTCGAATACAGTAGATTTCGGTTGCTGATCACCGTTTCTTTCTTTTGATTTCTGTGCGGAGGCATCATACCCAGCCAAACGAACAGCCCGTATGACGGCGGTATCGCCTTCTTGCATATCATCATCGAACGAGACCGTCATGCTATTGTCCATGAGGTTCACCTTCACATCGGACACTCCCTGAATCTTGCTAACACTTTTCTCGACGTGTAACGCACAAGAAGCACATGTCATTCCCGTCACGTCATATTGGTTCTCCATTCCTACTCCTATCACCCCTCCCCCGTGGGGTGTATACCATTATATTAACGCCGCTTTTATTCTTGGTCAAGTACCAATGATTCGCGCTTTGCTTATTCAGTCTGGTTGATCGAAACCGAAGAACCGATCTTTGATGGCCATGGGATTAACATGGAAACTGATTCTTGGATTTGCCGGTATTGCGGTCTTTTACTGACCATTCTTTTTTCCATCACCGGAATCGAATAACCTAAAAAGAGCGCAAGCATTGCCAACGGAAACACTCCTTGCACAATATGCTGTTCCCCGATCGAAAGCGAGCAAAGCATGACGCCGAACCACACCGATAACTCGCCGAGGTAATTCGGATGACGTGAATACCTCCATAACCCTACGGCACACACCGCTTTGCCGCCAGGATTGTTCTGTTTGAAGCGCAGCATCTGGTAATCGGAGACCAATTGTAGTAGAAATCCACCAAAGATCAAGATGATTCCGGGGACATACCACAAAAGTCGTACCGTGGTCGATGATGAATTCCCAAACGCTTGGATGAACGTGAATGCCGGGATACAACAGGCGAATACGATGAGTGTCGGGAAAAGATGTACTGCGACCAGACTCACCGGCCAGTAAAAATTACCGAATTTTTTCCTAAACGAGACATACCGCCAATCTTCATCGCCCAGATGCTCCCAATTGACAAGACAGTTTGCCGTAAGCCTGATGCTCCAAAGCAAGATTACCGCGAACAGCAGTACTATTGGTAACGACCATCCCGTCTTTGCCTCCGCTATCCAATAATACAGCATGACCGGAACAGCAACACTCCAGTACGGATCGTACATGCTAGAATTGTTTACGATGACACTACAGATAAACACGACACCGGTAGCAACCAAATCCGCGAGAAAGGTTTTCAACACTATCGATTGCATATTGCCGAGCAACGCGATGGTTGCTGTGGCGGAGGCAAGTGCGAAGGCATAGACTATCAGGACTACTCCGATCGCAACAGCTTTATTCTGTCTGATGTTCATTCAGGGCCTCCTGGGTATAGGTTTAAAAAATCTCGTGATAATCGGTACCTACAGATCGTACCGTCGCGGGTGTTCCGAACAGCTGTTCAAGCTGTGGCGGCACTTCTATGGCATGGCCGATTATCGGTTCGACGATCGTATCGAATTTTGCCGGATGCGCTGTTGCGTAGACCACGGAAGGTTTGTCTGTGGGCCATGCCTGGCGCAGGCGTTCACCGGTCGCGGTGTGCGGGCATATGACATACTGCTGTTCTTGCCAAATCCGTTGTATCGTAGCTTGAATTTCTTCATCAGAAACACTCATGGCACCGACAGCTTGTTTAAAATCATCAAAATTTGGAAACAAATCGAATAATCGTTCGATATTGCTCGGATCTCCGACGTCCATCGCATTTGCCAGGGTATCGACACTAGGTCGTTTTCTGTAAATACCCTTCTCCAGATAGTCGACGATGGTTCGGTTGGCATTCACCGCGAGCCGTATCTCGTCAATCGGAGCCCCCGAAGCGGCAGCCCAATACGATCCGCAACTGTTTCCGACATTTCCACTTGGGATGTACATGACCGGTTCCTGTCCTGTCCGGACGGTCATTTCCAGCGCTGCGTACCATGCGTAGACCATTTGTGGCAATAATCGTCCAAGGTTGATGCTGTTGGCGGAAGACAAATGGTGCTCCGTGCATATGTTGTTATCCATGAATGCTGCTTTTACCATTTTCTGGCAATCGTCAAATGTTCCGTTCACCGCATAACTTTCAATGTTATTATCCCAACAGGTCAGCTGTAGTTCTTGACGTTTGGAGACCCTCCCTCTCGGATACAAAACTTTCACCCGTACATTCTTACGGTTATGAAAAGCTGAAGCGACCGCACTTCCCGTATCGCCGCTCGTAGCGACAAGGATGGTCAATTGCCGCCCTTGCCTCTCCAATAGTCGTTCCATGATCGAGGCTAAAAACCTAGCTCCGAAATCTTTGAACGCGGCTGTCGGTCCGTGAAAGAGTTCCAACACGGCCTGCTGCTGATCATGCCAATGCAATCCTAATGGGAAATTGAAAGCTTCCATACATATTTCACCCAACATCGGTTGCATCACATCCTGCTCAAACCAAGGATTAAGTATTTCAAACGCCAGTTCGGCAACCGAAGAGACTTCGTTTATCGAAGCAAGCCCGATGTGAGTGAATGTTTCGGGAACATACAATCCTCCGTCGGGTGCCAATCCCTGAAGAATTGCCTCGCTGGCTGATAATGGTACGGCTTTTTTTCGGGTACTGACGTATTTCATCCTTTCTCTCCTATAACCGTGCGCCGAGATAAGCACTTAAACGAAGCAAATCTGCAAACACGCCACCTGCGGTGACTTCCGGCCCGGCTCCCGGACCCCGAATCACCAATGGCTGGCAACTGTATCTATCGGTATAGAATGCTACGACATTATCCGTTCCCCGAGCCCTCGCGAACGGATGGTCCATCGGATATGAACCAAGCTCTACTTTACATGTTCCGTCTTGCTCAACCGTGCCGACATACCTTAGCACGCATTGCTGCGCACTCGCTTTTTTGAATAGTTGTTCGACACTTTCGTCGATCAATGTCAATTGTTGCATGAATTGTTCCAATCCTGCATGTTTCAATTCCTCCGGAACCAACGAAACAATATCGATATCGCCGACTTCTACCTCAAAGCCAATCTCACGGGCAAGAATGACTGTTTTTCTGGCAACGTCCATTCCAGACAGGTCGTCGCGAGGATCCGGTTCCGTATACCCCAATTCTTTTGCTTCCCTCACCAGCGTGCTGAATGGTACCGTACCATCGTAGGTGGCGAAAAGATACGCCAATGTTCCCGAGACTATTCCTTCGATCCGTTTGATCCGATCACCTGTTTGGATAAGATCTTTCAAGGTTCCGATGATCGGCAACCCGGCTCCGACCGTTGTTTCATAGAGGAAATGCTTCCCGTACGATTTTGCAGCCCGCATCAAGCGCTTGTATTGGGCGAAAGGAGCTGTTCCCGCTTTCTTATTCGGGGTGATCACATGGATACCCCGCTCTATCCACTCGGTGTAATGGACGGGTAAATTGGCACTCGTCGTGCAATCGATTACGACGGCATGGGGGAAATAAGATCCTCCGACATGCTGGATCAGAGCTTTGAGATCGAGCGGTACGGCGTGTTCTGAAAATGATTTGTGCCAGTTCTTCAAATCAATGCCTTGTTCATCGAGGAGCATCCTGGAGGAATTGGCGATAGCCCTGATTCTGATATCGACGCCGAACTCGGCATTGAGGCGATTCGCTTCGATAGCGATTTGGTTCAGCAACGTCCCTCCGATATTTCCCGGTCCGAACAAAGCGACGCTCAAAGCCTGGCTCGACAAGAAAAAACCGGCATGCAACGCTCTGAGCGCGCGTCGGGAATCGATATCCTTAATCACCGCACTGATATTTCGCTCGCTCGAACCCTGAGCTATTGCCCGTACGTTGACATGAGCCTTTCCCAACGCTCCGAAAAATGTTCCGGCGATTCCGGGAACGCCAGGCATCCGGTCTCCTACGGCTGCCAAAATCGCACAACCGGTTTCTACTTCGACATTATGGATCTTATGGGCGGCGATTTCAGGAGCGAACGTGCTTCGCGCTGTGGCACAAGCGTAAGCTGCTTGTTCGGACGGAACCGCGAAACAAATCGAATACTCGCTCGAAGCCTGCGAGATCAATACCACCGAAATCCCAGCTTCCCGCACAGCAGCGAATAGTCTTTGGGCTATTCCGGGAACACCGAGCATTCCCGCTCCTTCTACATTGACCAAGGCAATATTTCGGATTACGGAAAACCCTTTGACCGGTTTCCCGGCCGCTGAGTTACCTTTATCATCCACTAAGGTTCCCGCATGATCGATAGTAGCGAAAGACCGTAATCGTATCGGGATCCTGTCGGCAATGGCACTTACCATAGATTGTGGATGGATGATCTTCGCTCCGAAAAACGACAGTTCCGTCGCTTCCGCGTAAGAGATGTGTTCTATTACCTGAGCGGTGGGCACATCATGAACATCGGCAGTGGTGAGCAACTCGTCGGTATGCCAGAATGTAAGACTGCCAGCTTTAAACTTGCTAGCCAATTGTGAGGCCGCAAGTTCACTCGATTGGGCTAACGTTGACCACGATTGTTCCACACACGTACCGGTGACCAATACGGTACCTTCATATAACTGTTCTGCCTGCTGCATATCCGTCAGCGACAGGTAATCGATGATGGTCACCTTCATCCGATTAATCTCTAACATGCTTTTGAGTACCAAAGCAGCCCATTGACTGATTATGTTATCAAAAAAGCGTGTCGAACCCTTCGAAATATCGCCGACCAGCCATACTGTCCTGAGAATTTCTTCTACTTCGCCGAATCCGTGCTTGATCTCATCCTGGACGGTGTTTCTATGCGAACCGGGCAATCGATGATCAATGATACCGCTCCAAGCTGACGTCTTGCTTTCCATCATTGCCCACAATCGCTCGTCACGGTGGCAGGCCATGTCCAACAGTGATGTGAGTTCCAGGATATCGGTGCTAACCGGAGAAATGACAAAGAATGACGTATGACAGGACGAGTGTTTTCTGATTGCGATCAGCCGATCGGTTCCCTCGGGACCAACTACCATAGCAGTGCTTATGGCATGTACTTCTACAGATTTAGACACGATGCTGTCCCCCAATGTACGCTATGCTAATAAAAAAGAGCCCATGAGGGCTCCTTCCAGTTAATCGATTATGACCAATTCAAATGGTCATATCACCTTCTGAACCCTGCCGCTTCTGAGGCAGCGTGTGCATACTTTGATTGTCCGAGGTGTTCCATCGATCAAGGTTTTTACATTCACGAGATTAGGCTTGAAAACACGTTTGACGGTCACGCCGATATGCTGACCGACACCACCTTTCTTCTTGGCCTGACCTTTTCTGGTTACGCTATTGCCGGCAACCGTTCCTTTTCCACAAATCTCACATCTTCGTGCCATGTTCTATCCGCCTTGTGTGTGTCTTTAATTACATGTAAGCGGGTGCCCGAAAACCTTGCACAGGAATTGTTTATCCTTATGAGCAGTGGTGCAGGAACCGGACTTGATCCGCAACTCGTATGAAAATATCAGATTCTGCAGAATATGTAAATACCTATGACCAGTCAACAAAGGGAAATTCACCGATGTTACAAGAGCATTGCGTAATCGGATGTAACACAATATCATACAAATATGATTGATAATCGAATCGAACGAGGCCTTTTTTCATTTTTACTGCCTCAGGCATGCACTTTGCTCATCGGGCGGCTTCGCAATGAATTATGGAAGCTTACCGGAGATATTTCGTTCAAATCGCTGCTCGGTTTCATACCGTTGGTGTGGACTGATACCAACATACATCAGAAGCATACGCCCGCATTGCCTACGCCGATAATTCCCTTCACCATGGACTGTGTCGCCAGAACGATTAACGATACGCTGTATTTGAATGACCCGAACCAACCGTTATCGCGCATCGTTCAAATATTATCGGACAGATACGCTGACAACACGATGAATACACCCGAACTATTTGCTGCCAAACAAGCCGGGATCCTGTTAGGCAGAACATCGATTGAAGCCCTGCAAGCCATTCAATCGATGGATGTCTCATTACCGATCGATGATGTCAGAATAGCTTTTTTTACTGTTACGTACGATCAGAAAATGAACTGGGATGCATTGGTCGCCTATAAGAAAATTTTCGAAATCCACCTCGTGTGACTCTGGAGTACCCTGTCTTTTTAGTATATGCTTAGTTTTGCTGTCCACCCGGACGGTGACCAATTATTGGGGGGTCGTGCCATGCGAAAAAAACGCATTGACAGTGTATCTGTCCTGATAATCGGAACCGTAGTTCTGATTCTCACCATGCTGATTACAATTTCTTGCTCCAAGTCGAACGACAGGGCCGTAAAGAGCGGGAAACGCACATTGTATCTTTATAACTGGACATATTATACTCCGGATGAAGTCATCGATCGGTTCGAAAAAGAATTCAATGTCGATGTCGTACTTGATGTATATGCTTCGAATGAAGACATGTTCACGAAGTTGCGTACCAGCGGCACCATCGGATACGATATAGTCGTTCCCTCGGCTGACTATGCATCTATCATGATACATTTGGATATGCTCCATAAAATTGACCATTCCAAGATTCCCAACCTCAAGCACATCGATCCTTGGGTGACTTCGCTTGCGACATATGATCCGAATCTTGATTATACTGTCCCGTACTTTTTGGGTGCGGCGGGAATAGCCGTCAACACAAAACATGTCAAGGAGTATGAAAAAGATTGGTCGATTTTCGGAAACCCTGAATTCAAAGGTAAGATGCAACTTCTTGACGATATGGTTGAGGTTCTCGGAATCGCTCAAAAAACATTGGGATATTCAGTCAATTCTCGATCAGCTGAAGAAATAGCAGCGGCCGGACGATTTATCAACGAGCAATGGAAACCAAATATCGTAAAATTTGATTCTGAAGGATTCGGCAAAGCGTTCGCCAGGGGAGAATTCTGGATTTCGCATGCGTTCCCAGAAGTAATCTTTGAGGAACTTCCGAAATCGCGTTGGTCAGATATAGATTTTTTCCTCCCTGAGAATGGGGGTCCGATGTATCTGGACAGCATGGTAATTCTGAAAGACGCCCCGAATGCCGATATCGCCCATGAGTTTATCAATTTCTTCCACCGCCCGGATATTTACGCTTTATTTCTCGATGAGTTCTATTTTGCCCCGACAGTGAATCCGGATGCTGAAAAGTACATGGAAACCTCTCCGTTTTATAGAAAAGAAGACTTGGAACATTATGAATTGAAACTCGATATGGCAGAGGCGTTGGAAATCTATGACAGCGTCTGGCAAACAGTTCGATACTACTAGGACGACCGGCATGATTATCCATAAGAAAGAACAGGCACCCGAACCTGTTTTAGATGCAAGCCGATGGCAACGAGTGCTGGAATTCTCACGCACCAAAGAAACCCCGTTTCAGCTGATTCTCGGGGATGTCATAGAACACAAATATGAAGAATTACAATCGCTGTTGCCATATGCCGATATCTATTATGCAGTGAAGGCAAATCCGGATCGGCAGGTCATCGCGATCCTGGACAAGCTGGGCTCACATTTCGATGTCGCCTCGATCTATGAGATGCGACGCCTGCTGGACATGAACATCGATCCAAGCCGGATGGCTTACGGCAATACTATCAAAAAGCTTGAGCATATCGTTCAGTTTTACGAAGCAGGGATACGCGTCTTTGCCACCGATAGCGAGATGGACCTGCGTAACATTGCCAAAGCTGCTCCAGGGGCAAACATTCTTGTCAGGATCCTGACGGAAGGGGCTCAGACGGCTGACTGGCCTTTATCAAGAAAGTTTGGCTGTAATCCCGATATGGCAGCCGACTTGCTGATCCTCGCACGGGATCTCGGACTAATTCCCTATGGCATTTCTTTTCATGTCGGTTCTCAACAACGAGATGTTTATGCCTGGAATAATGCATTAGCGAAAGTTAGCGTTATACATAATTGGTTGATCGAACATGAAGGCATCCATATTCAATGCATCAATATGGGAGGGGGGTTTCCTGCCAGTTATCGGGAAGAAACACATCCGACCAGCATGTATGCTGCTGAAATATCCCGATTCTTGAAAGAATATTTTCCCGACACCGCACTTCGGATTATCATAGAACCGGGACGGTCGCTCGTCGGCGACAGCGGTGTGTTGGTTTCTGAAATCGTGTTAATCTCGCGTAAATCCAAAACCGCCCTCGAACGATGGGTCTACCAAGATTGCGGCAAATTTAGCGGATTGATGGAAACTCTTGATGAGTCGATCCATTACCCCATCCGTTGCGAACGGACAGGAGTATCCGGCAAAGTAATACTTGCCGGACCCACGTGCGACAGCATGGATACGATGTATCAACACTATAGGTATGAGTTACCGTTGGATCTCGTGTCAGGAGACAGGCTTTATTGGATATCTACCGGTGCTTATACAGCAAGTTATTCCGCCGTCGAGTTCAATGGCTTTCCTCCGTTACCGACGTATGTGATATGATTCAAGCTCTCGATCTGCCATATTCGCATTCCTATCTGCAATCGATCGAGAATTAGTAGGGGGTGATCAATGCCACAAGACGACACGATTTGTTTATTTTGTCACATCGGCAAAGAACTCATACTATCGGAAAACGAATTCGCATATGCGATCAGGGATGGCTTTGCGGTATCTGAATTCCACACGCTCATCATACCCAAGCGTCATGTGTCCAGTTATTTCGAACTCACCGATGAAGAGCTGCTTGCCTGCAACCGTTTGTTGAAAGAATCGCAACGGCACATCGAAGAAATCGATACTTCCGTCGACGGATTCAATATCGGAGTGAATGTCGGTTCGACTGCCGGACAGACCATCCGGCACTGCCATATCCATCTCATCCCAAGACGGATGAATGATGTTCCCAACCCCAAAGGCGGTGTCAGGCACATCATACCCGGTAAAGGAATATATTGAAGCGACATCTGGCCGAATGATTTCAAAACTCTCAAAGAGGCAAAAACCATGAAAGAAGATTCGCAGGAATAATAAAAATATGCTCAATAAATTTCTATTTTCCGCAACCAATGATGAGAATACTTGTTGGCGATAATTTAATTTCGGTTCTGTTGTACTAGACAATGGATATTGCTATACTCTAAAAAATATTTATCGCAATCCGACTATGGACCCAACATAAGGAGCATGTTTTGAGTATCAGAACTATTCAAGCCGCGATGGGTAGTATCCCGTTTGATACGATCATCAAGAATATACGGCTGGTGAATGTTTTTACTTCAGACATCTACCCTGCTGATATCGGCATAACTGATAATGAAATAGCGTTTGCAGGAACGATGACTCCGCAGCATCGTGCATTGAACCTTATCGATGGCGAAGGTCAGTTCGCAGTCCCCGGATACATCGACAGCCACATGCATATCGAGAGCAGCATGATGACTCCTGCCAACTTTGCAACAGCGGTACTTCCCCTGGGAACAACCAGTGTTGCCGCGGATCCCCATGAAATCGCCAATGTCCTCGGTGAATCCGGAGTACGCCTGATGTGCGATCGGTCGGTCGACCTTCCATTGCACGTGCATATGATGGCTCCTTCCACCGTCCCTTCGGCACCCGGATTCGAACAGAGCGGCGCAATTATCACCAATGAAGAAATCGAAAGGATGCTTCGGTATCCCGGAGTGCTCGGCTTGGGTGAAGTAATGGATTTTCTGGGCGTGATCGCTGGTGATGACAAGATGATCGCGATCATCGACGTGGCGAAAAAAGCGAAGGTTGTAATCGACGGACATGTCCCGACCCTGAAAGGGAAAGAATTACAAGCATTCGTCGCTTCGGGCATAGATTGCGATCATACGATGATGGATCCGCGGATCGTAACTGAGAAATTACAGTACGGGATGTGCGTACAGATTCAGGAACGGTTTTTTACTAAAGAACTCATGTCGTTTCTAAACACATTCCCGGTTCAAGACCGGATCATGCTCGTCACAGACGATGTGCCGATCAGCAGATTGGCATCCGACGGGCATGTCGATGCATTGCTCCGCCATTCGGTGGCATTGGGTCTGGACCCGATCAAGGCAATCCGCTATGTGACCATCAATGCCGCAAGCCGATTGCGGTTACATCATCGTGGCGCGATAGCACCGGGGTATGCTGCCGATATCGTACTCATTGATAATCTTGAACATTTTATGGCAAATCAAGTTTTTAGCGACGGTCAGCTGGTTGCCGAACACGGAACGATGCTAAAGAAGATCACCGCAATACCATTTCCGGAAGTAACCTATCACACCGTCAAGGTACCGAAGGTGACTCCTACGGACTTTACCATCCAAGTTGACAAAGACAAAGTGCTGGCGAATGTCATCATGCAAGATGGGAAGACATCACGCACAACATTGAGACAGATAGAGTTGAATGGTATCGACGGAAAACTCCAACAAGGTGAATTGATGAAAATGACGGTATTCGAGCGTCACAGCGGAAACGGTACGAAGAAGCATGGATTGATCGGGAATATGAAAGGTTTTCGTGGAGCCATCGCAACCACATACGCCCATGATTGCCATAATCTCGTGGTGTACAGTGCCAACGACGACGATGCCGCGATAGCAGCTAATGAGCTCATCAACACCGAGGGGGGAGTGATCGCGGTACTCGAAGGAAACATCCTCGCTTCTATCCGACTTCCGATCGCGGGAATTCTCTGCGAAGATGACAAAGAAACACTTGCGAAGAAATTTTCAGCGGTCGATCGAGCCGCAAAAGAAATTCTTCGGCTAAACCATCAGGAAGTCCTTACATTCGTCACCCTCATGCCGCTCGCGGTCTCACCCGAAGTTAAATTGACTGACAAAGGTCTTATCGATGTGATTCATAAGAAGTTTCTCCCGTTGTTGGCTGATGATATCGACAGACATGATACTAAGGTGGACTCATGAGCAAAAAGCGAAATTTCTTTTTCCTGTCATTTCCCACCACCTTTGCGCTATTGGTGTTGTTCGTAGCCCCGATGGTCTATATTCTCATCAACACGCTAGAGCAAGACGGCATTGCGAATTTTGTTAAGTTTCTGACTGATAGTTTTTATCTGAATATCTTGAAAACTACCGTTATCATATCGCTCAAGACAACCGGGATCCTCCTGTTACTCGGGTACCCCACCGCCTATTTCTTAGCACGGACCACATCGAAATTAAAAAATACCATGATGATCATTATTTTATTCCCATTCTTGGTCAGCGCGGTCGTCCGGTCCTACGGATGGATGGTTATCCTTGGTAATAAAGGACTTTTGAATCAATTTCTCCTTGCCGTAGGGTTGATAGAGAATCCGCTAAAGATAATGTACACATCCCATGCTGTCATCGTTGGGCTCGTGCATCTTTTACTGCCGTATATGATCTTATCGATCACCGGCGTGATCCAGGGGATCGACAAAAACCTCGAATACGCAGCATCCAGCTTGGGATGCAATCCGTTAAAAACGTTCTTCAAAGTATTGCTTCCGCTTTCCACTCCAGGTATTATCTCTGGTTGTACGCTAGTGTTCACCTTGAGTATGACCGCCTATGTCACGCCCAGATTATTGGGAGGTGCGAATTTTAGGATGATGAGCACCATGGTATTCCAAGAAGTGAACGTGAATTTCAACTGGGGTCTCGCATCAGCCATCAGTTATATCCTGATGTTCGTCATCCTCCTATTTCTGGTGGTATTCAATCTCGCCACAGCCAGCATCAATCAACGCGTGGGAGGGCAAAAACATGCATGAAGACAGGGTAAGCCTCTTTCCAAAAATCGTCACGATCCTCGTGCTTATATTCCTCGTGGCTCCTTTAGTGGTGATTATTCTGGCATCATTCAGTCCGACAGTCCTGGTAGTGTTTCCTCCCAAGGGATTTTCCCTTAAGTGGTATGCCAATATTTTCACTTCTTCCACGAACTTCTTGAGCGGCCTCGGTAATAGCTTGAAAGTGGCCATAGTCGCCACGCTGATAGATATCGTATTCGGAGTCGCTGCCGCCCTTTCGGTCACTCGTTACACATTCAAGGGGAAACACCTGCTCATAGCATTTTTCACTTCTCCGATGTATGTTCCATCTATCGCTTTCGCGTTCGTGTTGCTAAGGGTATTCAGCATGATCGGAGGTGTTCCGGCATATCTGCGAATCCTTCTGGGGCACTCGATCATCATCATCCCATATATCATCCGCAACACCATCGCCGTACTGGCAGGATACAATTGGCTGCTCGAAGATGCCGCGGCTTCACTTTCGGCAAATCCGTTGCAAACATTCACTAAAGTCACCCTCCCCTTGATCAAACCCGGAATCATGGCGGGAGCGTTGCTTTCGTTTCTTTATTCGTTCGATGAAGCGGTTCTGGGCAGTTTACTCAGTTCTCCCAGATTTATAACCCTACCCATCCGCATAATGAATTACATGGAATTTTCATTCGATCCGACCTTGGCTGCTATTTCAACACTGTTGATTGTCATGTCATTGACGAGCATCGTGTTGATGGAACGTTTGATAGGGTTGGACATGTTCTTGAAATGATGAATTTCGGCCAAAGGAGACCTGGCAATGGCGATTCTACAACTAGATAATCTGACCAAACGATTCGGCAATTTTACCGCGGTCGAACATGTGAGTCTCACCGTCGCCGATGGGGAAATGGTTGCTTTGCTCGGAGAAAGCGGTTGTGGCAAAACCACGACGCTGAGAATGATCGCGGGTTTTTCCGAAGCTGATGAAGGAGTAATCACCATTGATGGCAAGGTGATGAATTCTATTCCCGCCTACAAACGCAACGTCGGTATTTTTTTCCAGAATTATGCCTTGTTTCCTCATCTCACCGCATATGATAATATCGCGTTCGGCCTAAAGGTCCAGAAACGAGATCGTCACGAAATTCGTGAGAAAGTGGGTAAGATCATCCACATGGTCAAGCTAGATGGTTTGGAGAAACGTTATCCTCGTGAATTATCCGGAGGACAACAACAACGGGTAGCTCTAGCCAGAGCACTTGTGATGGAACCTTCGGTCATGTTACTCGACGAACCGCTTTCGAATCTTGACGCGAAGCTTCGCATTGAGATGCAAGAAGAAATCAAGCGCATCCAACGCGTGCTTGGCATCACCACCATTATCGTGACCCATGATCAGGAAGAAGCTATTTCTTTGGCCCATCGTGTCGTGGTCATGGACAAGGGAAAAATAGTACAGGTAGGCCCTCCTGAAGAGGTCTTTGAGAACCCGTGCAATGCCTTCATCGCAGATTTCATGGGATTCGTGAATATCTTTGAAGGAACAGTCGAGTCTGTCGCCGATGGGGTAATGTGTATCCGTTGTATGGATAAGCTTATCGAGGCCGAAGCTGCGTCCTGTGATGAAATCGTTGTCGGAGAAGCGGTCAAGTTGGCGATACGGCCCGAGAAACTGCAACTTTCCGATAACAAGAATTCACACAATGTGTTCACCGGTACCATTGAATCCACCACGTATAAAGGCAATATTACAAGGCTGGAAATAAGTGGAATAATTACAGAGCCGTTGTTTGCCCATAAAAGTGATTTCTATCAAAAACCCGGAGATACGATAGGTGTCTATCTGCCTCCTGATAAAATTCGTGTGTTTAAGACCAAATAATTGGTAAAGGAAGGTAAAAGATGAGAAAGTTCCTGATTTTGTTCGTGATCATGGTGCTTGTGATTGCAGCACTCCCTGCTGCGGGGCAAGCAGAACCACCTAAAACCGGAGCTGAGTACAAAGGGGTTGACCTCGTTGTAGCGACATGGGGATGGACCGCAGCCAATGTAAAGAAATTATCCGAAGCATTTGAAAAACAGTATGGCTGTACCGTCATCATCGATGAAACCAGCGGGAATGCGGACCGTTTGAATAAAGTCATCGCTCAACAGAAAAATCCTGAAATTGATGTGGTGATGATGTCAGAAAGTTTCTCCGCAATCGGCAATGATATGGGAGTGTTCGAGAAAATCGATACCAATATCGTTACCAACCTCAACAATCTGTATGACTTTGCCAAGAACGCTGACGGTTATGGCCCTGCATATTCACTCGTTCGTTACGGGATACTTTATGATAAAGACCGGGTACCGGCACCCGCATCATACCTTGATTTATTCAACGGAACGTACGATGGCATGCTTTCATTGCCAGACATGACCAGCACGGCCGGCCCTTACCTTTTGGTTGCCATCGCCGAAGCACTTGGCGGAAGCGCAGAGAATGTTGATCCGGCATTTGATTTCCTAAAGCAGAACGTTGGTTCGGTGGCACAGTTTTATACCACCAGCTCAGATGTCCAGACTGGCTTCACCACCGGTGAAATCGCTGTCTCGGTGTTCATGGATATGAATATGCCGATGCTGGCCCAATCGGGAATAAATATTGATTGGGTTGATGCGAAAGAAGGTAGTTTCTCAGCAGCAGCGACCATCAACGTGGTCAAAGGTGCCATAAATCCTACGCTGGCACAACTGTACGTGAACTATCTGTTGAGTGATGAAATCCAGAATCAGCTGGCTGATGTCATTTCAGAAGCCCCGACTTCCAAGAATGCCACTATGAGCGCTGAAAAGCAAAAGTACCTGGCGTTCGGTGAAGATGCGGTCGCTTCATTGCGTGCCTTCGACTGGGCATTCATCAATGACAACAAAGCGGATTGGATTTATCGTTTTCAAAAAGATGTTACTTCCAAGTAACCCGTTCTCATCATAGTCGAGAGGATCCCTCCATGCGGAGGGTTCCTTATCATGCTTATGAAGCAAGGACTTGCCATGGACAAAGAACAGCTGAAAACCCGAGTCTGTGAAAGAATCGAACAACAAAGTGAACGTATCATCGCGATAGGCAGGGACATATTTTCACATCCGGAACTCGGATTCAAGGAAACCAGAACGGCGAGAATCGTAGCTGACATTTTTCGTGAACTACAATTAGAATGCCAAGAGCATATCGCTATCACCGGAGTCAAAGGCATAGCCAAAGGCAAAGAACACAAGGCAAAGGTGATGATCATCGGGGAGCTGGATGCGGTGGTCTGTCCCCTTCACAGTCATGCCGATAAGCATACGGGGGCAGCTCATTCATGCGGGCACCACGCTCAAATTACTTCACTCATAGGAGCGGCCATCGGGCTCGCTCCGTTCAACGGACACCTTGACGGCGATGTCGTATTTGCAGCCGTACCCGCTGAAGAATATGTCGAGTTGGAATACCGCCAGCGACTCCGTGAAGAAGGCAAGATTGAGTTTTTCGGGGGGAAACAGGAATGGATTCGCCTTGGTGAATTTGATGATATCGATGTCGGGATGATGGTCCATTCGCATGCCGGTATTACCGAACCGAAGTTCCTTATCAGTTGCGACAGTTCCGGGTTTGTCGGCAAAGTTATTCAATTCGTTGGTAAAGAAGCCCATGCGGGCGCCGAACCTTACAACGGGATCAACGCTCTCAACGCAGCATCTTTGGCGATCATGGCGATCAATGCCCAACGGGAAACATTCCGTGAAAGCGACAGGATACGGGTCCATCCGATCATTACGAAGGGAGGGGATCTGGTGAACATCGTTCCGGCAGACGTGCGCATGGAAACCTATGTACGTGGCAAAACCATCGCCGCAGTGGTGGATGCATCGCAAAAAGTGAATCGTGCGCTCAAGGGAAGTGCCTCAGCGGTTGGCTCCGAAGTCCAGATCATGGAGATCCCAGGATACCTGCCCCTTCGGCAACATGTTGGAACAAATCAGATCTTCGCGGAAAACGCAGCAACATTGCTTGCTCCCGAATGCAACCTTTACGGATATGAACTCATGGGAGCCACCGATGCCGGAGATGTGAGCAACCTTATCCCGTTCGCACACCTGTCCGGCGGAGGGTTCGGCGGAAGCGCGCATAGCAAGGACTTTACCGTGACGGACGAACGGATGGCTTACATCCGCCCGGCGCAAGTAATGGCGATGTCGGTAGTGGATTTGTTATGGGATCACGCCGTTCTTGCCCGATCTATTCGTGATAACGATAAGGCTCCGCTTGATCGAAACAGTTACGTGACATTCTGGAAGGAATTCAATCGCGTTATCTAGCGGTCAGATCAAATCAATTTTTGCACCCACGGTGACATCATGGATGGGGATGCTCTTGTGTATCGCGCATCGGGCGAAAAAGCCTGTGCAATGACACGGATACAACTCATTGATCGAATGCTCCTTAAAGAAATCAATAGTTCGCCGTGTCTGCTCATGCTCTTCAAAAAGATGTAAGCCGCCTATCACACCACAGACTCGATTATCACCGGTTACCGTCATAGCATGCCTGATGATATTGCATATCCCGCTGTGTGAGCATCCGGTAATGATGTAATTTCCTTGTATGCCTTGATATACCAACGCGCTGTCATCCAACATGAAATCCGGGACAATCCCGTCTTCACGGATACATGTCCCGATCGGTTCACTCTTCTCAAATTCGTAGTATCTGGGGATTTCTCCGAGAAATATGATGCGCTCACTTATGTTCATCGGCTCTTTGGTCAATACCATGCGACAAGCTGAAGCTATGTATCGTGAAGAAACTGTGATACCGAACCGATTGCCTTCGTATTCTTTTTCCGCTACCGCATCGGGATGTGAAACGAAGCGTTTGCCCCGGCAATCGTATGATTCAAACAGAAACTCCAGACCGCCGGAGTGATCCGTATGTCCATGGGAAAGGACTACCGTATCCACGCTGCGTAAGTCGATACCGAACGCAACGGCGTTGCGGATGAACAAATCTGTGATTCCCGTATCAAACAGGATACGGTGTTCGCCATCTTCGATGTAATAGCTTAAACCGGGTTCTCCAGAATAGTAACGTCCTACAGAAGTATTATTATCAACCAACACGGTTAGTTTCATTGCGATTATCCCTTACATGCATATGCTGTAGAGTATAGCGTGCCAACACAAATTATAAGAGCCGTCATTATATGTCAACCATAAGAATTCCTGGAATTCCAAAATCCACTATCTTCTCTATTCTTCCATTCTGTATGTAGGCACACCCACCTTGGGCATCATCGGTTGAAGAAATGGAATTAATCATGAAAACATGCCGATCGGCCATGCTGATGTCCTTTCTCATGATTCGAAGAAAAGGTTGCCGTTGCCATCTCGCTCTTCAAATACGGTGAAAAATGTTAGATCGCCGACAATCACATGTGTGAAAATGGCACAAGATAGAAAAGGCAAATGAGCATCGGCTATACCACAGTATACATCCATGATCATGCTGCTTCACCAATCATTCGGTGTCGTGTTGTTCCCAGGCTTGATCATAGTGCTATAACAATTTGGCTCTCCAAGAACATAGATGGCGCATTGTTTACCCATGCAAGCGAATGAACTATATTATGGCGTAAAATTAATACATTTGCAAACCTCCTGGGAACATAATCGTGTTATAATAAAAAAGTACATCCATCTTGCTTCCTTTACTGCTGCTCATAGAATCCTAGGATCTAGAAGCTATGGTTTGTAAAATAATTAGATTTTGGAGTATGTACGCATGAAAGCAATGTATCGTCTCTGTGTCATTGGAATGGTGTTGATCGTTTTAGTTTCTTGTTCGTCAACCCGACCAATCCAAGAACAACCATTTGAAAACACCAAGGAAATCGCCCAGGAAATCGGAAACTCCCTCGTTACAGGTCCCGGTGATGTGAGTGCCGTGAGCATTGCGATCATGCACGAAGGCAGAATCATTTATTCTGAGGGATTCGGGAAACGAGATATCGCTTTGAACCTTCCGGTGGAAACCGATACCCGTTTCAACATCGGCTCAATCAGTAAAATATTTACTGCGACTTCAATTTTAATGTTGCAGGAAGACGGTTTGCTCAATCTTGACGATAAGGTCGTCGATTTGTTTCCCGCCTTTTCCATGGCTGACCAACGGTATGCCGCCATCACCGTGCGGATGCTTCTCGATCACACTTCCGGTATGCCGGGGACCAATATGCGCGACGGATTTTCCACCCGACTCTCCTCAGAGTATCTTCAGCAATCGTTGGAGGAATTTTCATTATCGATGCTTAAACATGATCCAGGAGCGTTCTCACCCTACTGCAATGATGGTTTCACCGTCGCACAAGCACTGGTCGAACATCTTTCGGGAATATCGTTCACCCGATTTTTACAAGAACGGATCTTCGAGCCATTGGGCATGGTCGATTCATCCGTGGGATTCTACCCGCAAGATGAGAACATGGCTTACGGATACGCAGAACGCGAGACTATGCTTCCCAAGGAGTACGTGAATATCATCGCATCCGGCGGCATTACCTCGACCGCAGAGGATCTATGCAGATATTCAAACATGATCTTCGATGAAAATCTGCTCAGCGAATCATCCATTAATGAATTCCTGGCCGAACAAACACCTATGTATGTGGAAGATTCGAATTTCAGCAAACTGCTCACGTTCGGACTTGGATGGGACTTCACCTCATGGGAACCCTATCAAAGCCAAGGTATCCAGGTTTTGGGAAAAACCGGAGGAACTCTCGAATACACTTCGATGATACTCGTGCTTCCTCAATCGAAAAGCACCGTGGCAGTCCTCTGCGCAGGACATATGGATCCCCTCGAAACCACGCTTCCCATTGTTGACGCATTGCTTGCAGAATCGGGCCAACTACCGCTAAAAAACAAATCCGACACACCTCAAATTGAGGATACCTGCCCATTGCTTCCGGATAGTGAAAGATTCAGTGGATTCTATGGTTCGCTCGAGGGCTTGTTCCGTATCAGTTTCGATAATGAAGATGCCGCCATGCAATTCGAAATCTATGATGGATCGAACTTTGTTCAGGACAAGAGTGCCCGTCATATCGGCAATGGTATCTTTGAAAAAACTGCTCAGGAATCCTGGTATGTATTCGAAACCCACTTTGGTGTCCCGATGCTCATGGAACTCAGACCGTACAACCAGGCTGAGATTTCCCTGACCCCTTTGGATCACCAAAGACCTGCTATCGCTCATGAATTTACCGCAGGTAATTGGCTGCCTACAAACATGCTCCCATATGAAATGTACATGCCATTATATTCTACGGCATTCATCGAAGAGCTTCCCTGCCACATCTACATCGATAACACCGTTTATGCGATCACAGATAGCAGACAGACATCGATGGTGCTTCCTACGGTGCGGGACCAGTCGCCCCCCAGGCTCGATGAAGCAGGTCATCTGGTAGTCGGACCATATGTATGTGTCAACTTGGTTGATATTCCCGCCTTGGTATCTGGACAGTCCATCGTAGCGGATAGTACAGCTACTTCCATTTGGCGGAAAGTCACTGAACAGGGAACCTTTGTTTGCACCGTACCCGAGGGAGGAAGGATTATTGTGCTCGGTCCCGATTTATCAGAACTGGAAGACACCCTTTTCAGTGGAAAAGAACAAATCGAAATGGACATCTTCGGTTCCTATGTAGCCTTCATCGGAGAAGACGACACAGTGTTCGAACCGAATATTACGTTGTGAGGACCGAACGAAGGTTGACTGAGTCCGTCAACTGATGTGGTACCCTACTAGCAGACACTGAAAAGGTGGACAATACTAGAAGAGCCATCGGGAGGTGACAGTCGACACTTCACCAATAACTGATATGAGCAATATGTTCTTGAATGCCTCAGACTTCAATCAAGACATATCGGGTTGGGATGTGGGTAATGTCACCGATATG
>Ga0172382_10000526_pt1 | contig 72709 bp, 48 predicted proteins | sample Leawel138RmetaG_FD_122245 | JGI IMG/M metagenome (GOLD analysis project Ga0172382, IMG submission 122245) | Leachate microbial communities from a municipal landfill in Southern Ontario, Canada - Leachate well 138R metaG | ecosystem: Engineered > Solid waste > Landfill > Unclassified | place...
TAAGAAATCTCCCGGCATTATCGATTGAAATAACTTGACCAATTCCGCCCTTTCATCTTTCTTTCGCTTTGGTTGAGTCATGATCTTCTCCTTGTCTTGTAATTTTTTGATTTAAACCATCAAAACAAAGAGTGGGATCTGGCTCAACCTTTTTCTTCATTGGGCTCACCTAATTTACACCAACCTTTGAGACACTACCTTTGAGCCCGGTCTGAAACATCGGGCTCAAATTATTCTTGTAGATTCGAGCTTTATGAAAAGCATTGTAGAGTTATTAGAGGACAATTTCGCTCTTCAGCGAAAATAATCGCTAATCTGCAACCCCCATCCCTGGCATTTCGACACTTATATATATAAAAACCAATTTCAAAGGAGTGTCAAAATGAAAAGAATCATTCTTTTCTTGATCATGGCTGTTATCAGCCTAAATGTGATTTGTGCTGTTATTGACTATACAACGATAAATCACCAAACTCGAGATGTTGATGCGAGCTTTACAATCGACACATACCCACCTCAACCCGCGACTGTAAGTGTATCATCTTCATTATTTGATAATGAATTTACTGGCGTCACTAATGCAAATCACAATACATGTAACGTAATTGACATGGGATTGGACTCGAACTACATACCTATTTGGAACCAAACGACTATGTCTCCTTGTATTGACGCTGGAACAGGAGTAAATGATCCTGATGGAACTCCAAGCGATATCGGAGCTCTCAGAACAGGAGACCATAAGTATGAAGAATACACCATGCCCGGTCCCAGCGCAATATAATGGATGAGCTTCCCAGTATTGAACAGAACAACTGACGGCTATATTATGAATGGTAATTTCTTTGACCCTATTCTTGATGATCGCTGGCTGGAGGTAATTAAATATAAACCCAAGGACAGCCCAGAGAAAGAAATTAAATTAGTAGATGATGAATGGGAAAACTTGCCAGATACTGTTAGCAGTTTACAAGGCTACAAGATTATGATGACTCCCAACGCCCCCACTGATCTGAGGATAATTACTTCCGGGCACCTGCAAGCTCCTCACACGGTAGTCCCTTTGAACCAGGGTGAAAACTGGCTTGGCTATTTTCAAGAAACAAGTTCTAAACCTCTCGATGCCCTTGCCCCCATCTTGAATTATATTGATCTCATCCAGACTCAGAACTGGACAATGGTCAAAATACCTGGTTTTGGATGGATTCATAATAACAATTGGGTAATCAATTACGGAGATATGGTAATCGTAAATGCCCTTCAAGCTTGCTCTTTCAGCTGGAACAACACTCAACCGGTGGATCCAAAATCTGTAGCCAAGGCCACAGCCTTTGAATATATAGAAAAGATGGACTACACACCTTTCTATATCACGATTCCTGATGCCAAAAGCGTGGATATGCCCACTGAAATTGGTTTATACGTAAATGGCGTTTGTAAAGGCGCCTCAGTAGTGGAAGATGGGCTTATTCATATTTGCGCTTACCTCGAAGATGATGAGGAAATCACACCGGAAAACACCAATCTGGTGTTCTTTTATTCCAGCAAATCTGTACCGCAAAACAAGAGTATCTATAAGCTCAGTAATGGTCAATTACAGCACAATCGGGAAGGATTTACCTACTATTCTATAGAAATCAAGGATATGGGGCATGTTGTACCTGCTCCCCATGAAGTAATGCTTTCTCAAAACTATCCCAATCCCTTCAACCCCAGCACTACCATATCTTACAGTTTGCCTGAAGACGGATTGGTAGAGCTGAATATCTATAACGTGAAAGGACAACTGGTCCAAACCCTGCTGCATGAACATCAAGGTATTGGAACCCACAGTGTAGTATGGAATGGTAAAGACAGCAACGCCAATCCCTGCAGTACTGGAATGTATTTCTACAAGCTTACGTTCAATGGAAAGAGCATCTTCAAAAAGATGCTGATCATGAAATAAACCCATATAGTTACAGGGAGGGGGGCTCCCCTCCCTGTAACGCAAATAAGGATTATATAATGAATAGATTATGTTGTCTCCTGTTCCTTCTCATCGTAGCCTCGTGCATTCATGCCGCCGTACTTAATGTGTCACTTGATGGCAGCCAAACCTACACATCCATCCAAACTGCCATCCAGGCTGCCAACGATGGAGATACGGTCTTGGTTCATCCCGGCAGATACTTTGAAAATGTGGATTTTATAGGCAAATCAATCAACCTCCACAGCCTGGAGGCAAGCAGTGGTGATAGCTCCTACATCGCCAGCACCATCATAGATGGCAATAATAGCGGGAGCTGTATCCGCATTATCAATCCAGCACAAAATATCAGCATCAGGGGTTTCACCTTGGAACACGGTAGCGGAACTTTGCTTTATGGAAGTCCGGGTGATTACATTGGTGGTGGAGTTTATATAGTAGAGTATTGTGATTTATCGATTATCAATTGTGATATTAAGAACAACCATGCCTACAATACGGCTGGGGTTTATATAGCATGTGCAGCAGTATTTTTAAGCGGCGTAGATATCCATGACAACCACGCATCCGGGGTAATAGGAGGCTTATTTGTTTATAGTCATAGTTCATCTCCTACAAGCATCACTTTTGATCCTGTAAATCGCTGTTCCATATACAACAACTTTGGCGGTAATACCAGCGATATTTATGTATTTGATGTTCAGGCAAACTTGGATATTTACCTGGACATGGCAACGGTGGCAGAGCCAAGCAGCTTTTATTGCCAACGCGTGAACCAGCTCATCAGCGATATATATCATGATACGATTCATGTACAAAGAGCATTCCGGGAGGAAGTGAATCATGATCTGTATGTAAGCCCCACAGGCAATGATGAAAACAGCGGTTTAAGCCCTGCTGAAGCCATGAAGTCAATTACAAAGGCTGTGCATAGAATCGCCTCCGATAGCCTTGACGTAAAGACGGTGCACGTGCTTCCGGGCACATATTGCGAAGGCGATGATGATCAGATCTTTCCCATTCCAGCAAAAAGCCATGTGCGTATCGTTGGAGAGAGTGCCTCAGCCTGCACACTTTTTGCTGCTGCTTCGCAGACAACCACAATGCTCAGCTTTTTCAGATCAAAAAGTCAAACTAACGCCTTTTTTAAAGGGTTTACCATTACAACTTCTTCTGATTTCAACCGACCAATTTACCCTATTGGATCCAAGCGTAATAACATAACTCTTTCTGACATCACCATCCGCGACACTCATGTTTATCGGAGGGGAGCTATACGTTTTGATACACTCCCTTCTCATACTGGCACCCTGAATAATATCACCATCTGTAATATGGTAACTGATGAGCAGATATTCTCAGTAGACTTGGCTGGATCAATTACTAACTGCACATTTGAGAATATCACCTCCACATATCATGATCCCTATAGTGACTGGATCTTAACGATGTTCGATCTTTGGGCCAGAGGCCCACTGCGGGTGGAAAATTGTATATTCAGAAACTTCAATGTTCCCGGCAGGCAGCCTCCCTTTCATATCTCTGATCCCAACCAGCCCACTGGCAATGTGGATATCTCCATCTCCAACTGCCTGTTTGATAATATTGGCAACTATGCTGATGGCCCCATCGGTTTTAATAACCGTAATGTGGAAAACTTCCAGGTGAATAACTGTACCTTTATCAACAATCGGGGGTCGCTGGGAGCCATTGGTCTTACGGGAAGAATCTACATGAAGAATAATATCTTTTACAATCCCCAGAGTGCATACGAGATCTATCTGTATCCATCGTTTCCTTATGGTATCAATTCCCATGTCTATTTGGATTACAATAATATCCGGGGTGGCGAGGCGTCGATAAACAACCCCTATGGGAACAATCACGTATATTATGGCAGCACAAATATCTCGGAATATCCTGACTTTGTAAGCTTGGAGCCCGATAGCCCATATTTTGCCATGCTATCAAGCAACTCTCCCTGCGTGGATACCGGAACTCCGGATATCTCTGATCTTAACCTGCCACCTTATGATCTGGCTGGCAATTGGCGGGTTTGGAACAGCCGCATCGATATGGGCTGTTATGAATATGGCTCGGAACCCTGGGTGACAAACGATGATCCAATAGCACCTGAGCCTGGCAAACTCATCCTGCATCAAAACTACCCCAATCCCTTCAATCCCAGTACCACCATATCTTACAATCTGCCAAAAACTGGACCGGTGAGGATGGATATCTATAACATCAAAGGGCAGCTTGTTAAAACACTTGTGAACCAAACCATGCTTGCCGGAACCCATAGTGTAGTTTGGGATGGCAAAGATGAAAATGGCAGAGTGGCATCCTCCGGAGTTTACTTCTATCGGATGATTACGCCAGACAAGGTTCTGACCAATAAAATGCTGATGATAAAATAGTGTCATGACCTTCACCATGTCGTTCATTTTCGCCTTAACCCCATAAAAAAAATGTTGAGAATGCTTGCGTAGTCATAAATATGCAAATTGGTCTTGTCGGCGCTACCGCGCCGCTTGAGAAACAGTCTCTGGATCCTATCGCTTCGCTCCAGGATGACGCATAGGCGCTGGTTTTCTGCCTAAAGAGCGGAGTGGGGATTGTCCTTTAAAGCCTTTTTCCTTCCTTGGCCTGGATTCTTCGCTGACGCTCAGGATGACGCGTCGGGACAGGGTTGTGGTGGGCGGATTTGGGTGGTCGGAAGAACATTGTGCCAGATGAATCTGGCACCAACGACCGGTTAAAACCGGTGTTCCAACAGTCGCCACCTCGCCACCCAAACCCGCGCCAGCCCGTCATTCTGAGCGTTAGCGAGGGACATGTCGGAACGCCGAATTCATTTGGCAGTAGGTGCCAGATTCATCTGGCACAATGAGGAAAACCCGCCACACTTTTCCACCGGATAAATCCGGAGGTCCGACCGGTTGAAACCGGTGTTCCAACAGTTGCCACCTCGCCACTCAAACCCAGGCTAGCCCGTCATTCTGAGCGTTAGCGAGGGACAAGTCGGAGCGCCGAATTCATTCGGCAGTAGGTGCCAGATTCATCTGGCACAATGGGGAAAACCCGCCACACTTTTTCACCGGATAAATCCGGAGGTCCGACCGGTTGAAACCGGTGTTCCGGCAGTTGCCACTTCACCTCCCAAACTCGCGCCAGACCGTCATTCTGAGCGTTAGCGAAGAATCCAACCCATGGTGTTAATAATTGTTCCTCTGACAAGTAATATTTCGTAAAACAGCAGCCAGCCCCGAAGCGGTCTATCATTCCAAAGGCTTGTGGCCTTTTGTCGGCGCTGCCGCGCCGCTTGAGAAATGGTCTCTGGATTCCTCCCTCCGGTCGGAATGACACGTCGGGACTGGGTTGTGGTGGGCGGAGTTGGGTGGTCGGAAGAACATTGTGCCAGATGAATCTGGCACCAACGACCGGTTGAAACCGGTGTTCCGACTTGTCCTTCGCTGGCGCTCAGAATGACGCATGGGCGTGGGTTTTCAGCCTAAAGGGCGAAGTGGGGGATTGTCCTTTGAAGCCTTTTTCCTTCCTTGGCCTGGATTCTTCGCTGACGCTCAGAATGACGCGTCGGGACGGGGTTTCAACCTCATCATCCTGTGTGTCCCTAATCTATAAAAAATGGTTCTATTTTCCCAATTCCTATCCTATGAAAAGCGCCGGTATAAGAGGAATTGATGAATTGATGGAATTGATGCCCCGCCCAAAACCTCTTTTTCATCCCCAATCCATAGCAAGAAAAAACCCCGGAACTTCGCAGTGCCGGGGTTGATTATATTGTGAGAGATTTTTTATTTCATGAGGACGATGCGTCCGTTTTTCATTCTGCCGGAGCTGGACATGCGGAAATAATAAACTCCGCTTTGCGCTTTGCTGCCGTTGTTGTCGGTGCCATCCCAATTGAGATGAGCCTGTCCGGCGGCGTCGGCAGTGGTTACAAAGCTGCGAACCAACTGACCACGGGCGTTGTAGATGGAGAATTCAACCGCGGCGCCGGCTTTGCTTTGGATGCCGATTTCAGCGTTGCCACGGAAGGGGTTGGGATGCACGCTCACGGCAAATTCGGCGGAAGCGACTTCATCATCATTTGCCACGCCCACATTGATGGTGACCACGTTTGAAGGATCGGACAGCATCATGGGATTGTTGAAAAGGGTGCAAATCCAATATTCATGGATGCCGGTGGGCACATAGGTATCTGAAAAAGTGAGTGTGTTCGGGTTTGTGATGGTGGAGATGGTGAGGCCGTTGCGATAGAGGCGATAGCCAACCATTCCTTTGCCTTCGTAGTGAGCAGGACGTTCCCAAGTGAGCACAACAGTGTTGGGAGGCGTGAAGGTTCCCTGAAGATTGCGGGGAGCAAGTAAAACCTCGATGGGAAGGGTGTGGGCGCTCAGCACAGGGTCTCCGGGCATGCCGTGTTGGTCAACTGGGGTAACCTGGAAGGCAAGAGGGAAATCCAAATCTTCTTCGACAGGGCTGTAGCCAAGCTCGTTGGCGCCGTCAATGGCCTGGGGCACATTGTTAACGATACGATACCACTGGTAGATGGATTCGCCTTCAGGGTCACCGTCCGGGTCGGAGAATTGGTATTCGGCTGTGAGTTCCTGATTTATCACAGGAGGCCCGGTCACAAGTACGTCTTGGGCGATGGGCGGGTCGTTCAGGAAGCCGGTTCCGGAAAGCGGAACTTCGATGTTGGGATGGTTGTAAAGGTTTCCGGTGAGGGTCATGGTGCCGGTGTAAGTTTGAGCCGCGGTGGGTGTGAAACTCACATTCACTGTGGTGGATGAAGCTGCGGGGATATTGAAAGTGGTTGCGCTGCTGGAGAAAGCAGGGTTGTCGATGCTGATGGTGCCGGTGGCGGGGCTGCCTTGGAAATTCACGATGGTGACGGGAATCACGGAGCTTCCGCCCACAAACATATTGGGAAAATCAAGCTGTTCGTGGGAAAGCGGATAGGCGCCGACCAAAGCCGCCAGGGAATATTTCACACCCTGCAGAATTTCTTTGCTGGAGTAGTTTTGCAGGAAGAAAACAATTTCGCAGTTTGCGACGTTCCAAGTCGCGGTTGGGGTCATGGTGAGAGTGACAGTGGTGGTTTCGCCGGTGTCCAGGCTGATGATTGTTCCGTTTTGGTCGGGAGCCATGAGGCGGTTCACGTTATCCACGGTGGTTTGGTTTCCCCAGTTGAAGGGGATGTCCGATTCAGTGAGCACGGCATGCAGCCTGACGTCTGTGTTTGTATCAGCTTCGGGTTTGCTGACGGTCACCGCAATCTGATATTCGCTGCCCACCTGGTTTCCCAGCGCGCTAATCGAATAGTGGGAAGGAACCGCGAGACGGGCGTTAACCTTGGGCAGGTAGTTTGAATACATGGAATTGGTGGGGCTGCCTCCAGCCGTCTGATTCAATCCATCAAAATAAGCTGTGGGGAAGCCGCTGGGGTTATAATAATTGTTGCGGGCATTGGAATATGTGTTTGCAAAGCTATCGCCATTATGGTTTTTAATGACGGCGACAGCGTGGCCATTTTCAAGCAGGTCGTGGCAACCCATTGCCGCGCCTGGACAATAGCCACACCAAGTTCCGGTTGCCACTTCCACAACAACCAGTTCTCTGGGTACGGCTGTGAGGGCCGCAAAGAGGCCCAAAAGTGCGAGTATCACGAGAAAGCTTTTCTTCATCTCATTCTCCTTATGATGCGTTATAATTATTTTTGCTAATTGCGTCCAATATCTGGCGGATGTGGGTTTATGTCAAGTTTTAATCTTGGCAACAGCTTTGAATTGCGTAAAGCTTGGATTGTGAGCCGCTTTCAGGAATTCCGTTTCAAAATGTTGAGGGAAAATCCAAGTGGTTGGATTAGCGAATTTGGGCTTGAGGCAGGATTTTGGGAATCAAATCCAAAAGTTCTTCCGGGTGGTCGATTAGCCAGTCCGGTTTGTGTTTTTGCAGATTTTGGCGCGAGTGCAATCCCCAGGTGACGCTGATGACCTTGATTCCACTGCGGCGGGCTGCTTTGATGTCGCGAACTTCGTCTCCGATGTAAAGCGTGTTTTCCTTTTTCAGACCGTGTTTTTTGATTTGATCCTTGATGCTGCGATGTTTGCGCAGGATGCCGTGGGTGCCTTCCACCCAATCGAAACAGCCGATGTTGTGATGGCTCAAAAAGCTGTGAAGATTGTCGGTGTTATTTGAACTCACCAAACCCAGGCCAATGCCACCAGAGCTGAGCTCTTTGAGGGCGGACACGATGCCCGGATAGGGTTTCAGGGAATGGATGATGTGGCGATATTCCTGCAAAACCAAGGTGATGGCCTGTCCAAGTTTCCAGATTGGGAAATCCATTTCGCGCGCGGCTTTGCGAAAAGGAAGGTCGCGAAGCTTTTCAAAATGTTCGTGATCCAAACCGCGGAAACCATAGCGCGGGGCAAGGTTGTTGATGATATCCAGGATGGCGGAAATTGAATCGGCAAGGGTGCCGTCAAAATCGCAGATGAGGGTGGGTTTCATCCTGTTTTTTCCCGTGCTTTCAAGGCAAGCCGATAGGCGCGGTTGGGACTGATTTCGAAACGTTCTTCCAGAATCTGGGCGAGGTTTTTGGCGCTCTGCGCCCGCTCTGACTGAGCTTCGATGAAAGCGATGATTTCCTCATCGGAAGCGGTTTGTGGGGCGGGAGCGGCTTCAATCAGGATGACAAATTCGCCCTTTTCGGTGACAGCGTAATCCGCCAAAATATCCTCAAGGCTTGCGCGGACGAACTCCTCATGCAGTTTGCTGATTTCACGTGCCAGGCAGATTTGGCGGTTTCCGCAGACGCGCAGGATGTCTTCCAAACTTTGTCTGAGGCGATGGGGGGCTTCGTAGAGCGCGACGGTGTGGGGTGAGGTTTTTATCTGTTCCAGCCTTGCCAGGCGGTCTTTTTGTTTGAGGGGCAGAAAGCCCAGAAACAGGAAGCCGGAGCAATCCAAACCGGAGGCGGTGAGCGCTGGAATGAGGGCTGTGGCTCCGGGCAGAGGGACAACCTGAAAACCTTGTTGGATGGCGGCTTGAACCAGAATGGTGGCTGGGTCGGAGATCCCCGGGCTGCCGGCATCGGAAACAACAGCGACGTTTTTTCCTGCGCGGAGCAGAGCGAGGATCTCACCCAAGCGCTTCTTTTCGTTATATTTGTGCAGGCTGAGCAGCCTGGCTGATTTTATCTCATAATGTTGGAGCAGGAAGCTGGTCTTGCGCGTATCTTCGCAGGCGATGAGATCAGCGTTTCTCAGTGTTTCGAGGGCTCTGAGGCTGATGTCGCCCAGGTTTCCAATCGGAACCGGAACCAGGAAGAGGCAAGCCGGCGCCAAATGTTTTCCTTTAGATGAGATTCAGCTCTTTGCCGACCTTGATGAAGGCGGCGATGGCTTTATCCAGGTCTTCGCGGGTGTGGGCGGCGGAAAGCTGGACGCGGATGCGGGCTCTTCCTTTGGGAACGACGGGATAGACGAAGCCAATCACGTAGATTCCTTCTTCCAAAAGCATGTCAGCCACTTTCATCGCCAAAGGTTCGTCGTGAAGCATCACGGGCACGATGGCGGTGTTTCCTTCCACGATTTCGAAGCCGGCTTTAATCATTTCCTCGCGGAAATAGCGGGCATTTTCCCAAACACGGTCGCGCAGTTCCGAGGAGCCGGAAAGCAGTTCTATGACTTTGAGGCTGGCTCCCACAACGGAGGGGGCAACACTGTTTGAAAAGAGGTAGGGACGGCTGCGTTGGCGCAGGAGTTCGATGATTTCACGGCGTCCGGAAGTGAAACCGCCGTTGGCTCCGCCCATGGCTTTGCCCAGGGTGCTGGTGACGAGATCAACACGATCCTGCACACCAAATTCCTCCGGGGTGCCGCGTCCGTTGGGTCCGATGTAGCCTGTGGCGTGGGAATCGTCAACCAGGACGAGCGCGTCATATTTATCTGCCAAGTCGCAGATTTCGGGAAGTTTTGCCATGTCGCCATCCATGGAAAAAACTCCATCGGTGCAGATGAGGCGATATTTCGCGTCTTGGGAGGCGATGAGATGCTGTTCCAATTCTTCCATATTGGAATGTTTGTAGCGATAGCGCTGCGCCTTGCAAAGACGGACGCCATCGATGATGGAAGCGTGGTTCAGCTCGTCGGAAATGATGGCGGAATCTTCTCCCAAAAGAGGTTCGAACACACCGCCATTGGCATCAAAACATGCCACGTAGAGGATGGTGTCTTCGGTTCCCAGGAATTCGGAAATCTTTTGCTCCAAATCCTTGTGAATCTGTTGGGTTCCGCAGATGAAACGAACGGAGGCGAGACCATAGCCCCAGTCGTTCATGATATCCTGGGCGGCTTTGACCACTTCGGGGTGGTTTCCCAAGCCCAGATAGTTGTTCGCGCAAAAGTTCATCACGGTTTGTCCCGTGCTGACGCCGATATTGGCGCCTTGGGGAGTGGTGATGACGCGCTCTTTTTTGTACAGTCCCTGTTGTTTCAGCTCTTCGAACAGGTTTTGCAGGTCGGTTTTCATTTTGCCATACATGGCAAACCTCCATGTGTTTTTTTCTATTACCGTCATTATTTGGGAGGCACTGAAACAGTCAACAAAAAAAGCTCCCGGTGAGGGGAGCCATTTAATGGTGCAGAAGGCGGGACTCGAACCCGCACACCCGTTACAGGCACAAGATCCTTAGTCTTGCGTGTCTGCCAAATTCCACCACTTCTGCATGAAAAAAATTTTGTTATTCGTCTTTGGGCGCCGGGGCGGGAGTTGTTTTCTCGGCTGGGGCGGGTTTCGCGGCTTCGGTCTGTTTTCCTTCGTCAAACTTCATCTTTTGGGCAGCGCCGGTGGGTTTATTGGGCGCTTTGCTAACCTGAAAAGCCAAAAAGAGGCAGGAAACGACGAAGATTACGCCGAGGATTTGGGTCCATTTGCGCAGAAATTTGGAGGCGCCACTGCCGCCAAAAACGTTCACAGCGGCTCCGCCAAGATTGGCATCCAAACCACCTTTTGAGGTTTGGGCCAAAATGACCAGAACCAGCGCGACGCTAATCAATATGTGGATTACCAAGGCAATCGTGTAAATCATGTTAAAATCCTTTGAAAGTTCAAAAAAAGCTTTGTTCTTGCACTAAAATTCTGATGGCGTTTTTTTGTCAATCAGAAAATCCATCCGGGACGCAAAAACGCTGAGTAACATCGCTGCCAAAATCAGCGCGGCGCCAAACAGGGAGCCGATTTCCAGCTTTTCCCGCAAAAGTAGCCAGCCTCCAAACATGGCAAATACGGCTTCGGAACAAAGAATCACACTGGCGGCTTGGGGAGGCACCTTTTTTTGGGCGTGAAGCTGCAGAGTGAAGGCAAGACCCACAGACATCAAACCAGCGTAGAGCAATGCCGGTACTGCTGATTTCAGGGAAAGGAAAAAGTCAGGCAAGGAAAATGGTTTTGGGGCAAACAGGTTGTAGATGAAGCCGGCTACCAGGCTCAACAGACTGGAAAGCAGATATTGGCTTTTGGCGAGGCTGAGACTGGAATGCAGCTTTGTGAGGCGGTCGATTGTCTGCACATGGAAAGCCCAAAACACGGCTCCCACCAACACGAAAAGATTGCCCAGGGAAGCCTGAAAACTTGGCCTGCCATTGATTAAAAGAAGTCCAAGCACGCTCAAAGCCATAACCAACACCGTTTTTAAGCCGATTTTTTGCCCTCTTCCCAAACCAATCAGAGGCACGAAAACCACGTATAGACCTGTGATGAAACCAGCGCTTCCCGCGGTGGTCCAAAGCAGACCAAGCTGTTGGAAGCTGGAGGCAATAAAAAGCAGCAAGCCCAATAACAGCGGTCCTTTTCGGTCATGTTGCACTTTTGGAGCTGGTTCTTCAGTTTTTTTGGAAAACAACCCCAGGATTTGCACAAAAAGGGCTCCCAAAGCAAACCGCAGAGCGTTAAAAGTGAATGGATCAAGATATTCCATCCCCTTGCGCTGCGCCACGAAGGCAAAACCCCAGATGGCGGCGGCGAGCAGTAAAAGCAAATGAGCAAGCACGTTGGGGCGCCTCAATCCCTCTTGCAACTGCGTCTGCGCGTGAAAGACACACTTCCAAACCCGCCTGCCACGCCCAGGTAATAGCCCAAATCGTAGAGCCAGCCGGTATTAAAATATTCGTAGATGCGAACCTCGCGGTTGAAAAACTGCCAGATGAGCGTGATGGGCGCAATCCAGCCATGCCAGATGCCCATGAAAAACCCAGCGCGGTTTTCAGCGGAGCGGTCGCTCACACCCGGGGCGCAGGAAAAAAGCAGAAAGCAGAGTAATCCTAAAAAAACAAGGGTTTTGATTTTCATATTGAACTCCCGCTCACAGAAAAATGTTGCAAGCCAAAAAGGTCAAGAATAATCTTTATACGCGGCTTTTAAATGTTGCGCGCTGGCCAGAAAAGACTATCTTGTTGATGGATGTCCGCCATTCAGATTAATTTGATGTTTGCCGCAATAAGATGGATTGCCAAAAAACAGCACAAGACCGAATGAATAGACGAGGTATAAAGAATGAAATACACTTTGCCGGATGGTCGCAGCTTCATGCTGGACAAGGTCTTACGGGTCTCGAAGATCCGGGACGCAGGCGTGACAGGCGATTTGGTGGAATACGGCAGGCTTTCCTTCAACATCACCGTGGCAGACAGTGAGACGATTGAAGTGTCTTTCCAATACCTCTATTCAGACTGGCCGGAACAGAAGAAAAGGCTTTCTCAAATTCGTGAAAAATTGCTGGAGGCGATTCGAGAAATGGGTTTGGAGGTGGACGACAGTTGAGCCTGGTCAGCGCCAATTGTCGCCAGAATTCCCCAAAAATCCTCCAATAATAATGAACGAGTCTGTTGTTTTTGGGTCATAAAGCCCTAAACCTATGTGTCGCTTAACTTTGCTTTTGAAACATAAGGGAGACATAAGGCGGCTACCAAGAACCAGCCAATTCTTTCAAACAAGACGGCAGTTTTTTCCGATATAAAAAACCGCTATTTTATCAGTTTCAGAATCTCATCGGTGATGCTGATGGTCATAAAATCCCGATAGGCATAGGGTTTCTGAAATTCCACCCCGTAGGCTTTGATTTTTACCTCACCATCCACCCGGTAATTAACTTCACCGTTTATAGCGCCTTTGGCAAGGTTGTAGATTGCTTTGAGGTTGTTGACTTTAAAAATCATCGTTCCCTCGCGGGAATAGACTTTTTCATCGAAATGGAGGGCTTTATCCAGGTTTCCAACCCCGGATTCCGCGTTTCCGATGGTGATGGTGGCGGGAAAATCTTCCAGGGAAAATTTGAAGCCGTAGGGGTTTAGAATGAAAAAATCCACCAGGATTTGGGATTCCGTTAATCCAATTTTGCCCATATAGCTGCGTTTGATTTTGAAGATGTCTTCTCCGCTCACCTGGAAGCTGCCGATGGAATTTTGCAGCTCTTCCTTGATGTCAATTTCGAAGGGTTCTTCAAAGGTGAATCTTTGTTTGCTGCAGCCAACCTTGCCCTGTCCCATGCCGGCGATATAAACGAAAACCTTTTGCTGGGAATGGTTTACCAGCTTCACGGTGGAGCGGGTGTCCAGGGTCAGGTCAAAATCCAGGGCGTTGGATTTTTTGGATGGAATTTCCACGGAACGGCTCAGCTTGGCGGTGCCGATTTTCTCCCGGTTTTTGCTCAAGAGATCCACACCCAGGTCGGTCAGAGTGAGTTTGTAGCGGTTTGGGTTCAGAACCCGCAAGGAAAGCTCCACCTTGATTTTATCCGGGTCGATGGAAGCCACCTTGAGTTCGTGAACTTTTTCCACCTTGGGGCTTCTGTAGAGGAATTTGCAGGACGACAGTCCCAGCAGCGCAATTAGGCTTAAAATCAGAACCAGTGTCTTTTTCATGGGTTACCTCTGTATTTTTATTAACATTGAATATCCAGGTCCAGCCAAGGCTCAAAGCGTCGGAACCAATTTTCCAGGGCGAAAACGCCAAAGATGGTTTCGGCTTGGGAGGCTTGGCCGCTGAGAAAGTTTTGCCATTGGGTGTGGATTTGGGGAAGGTTCCAGATGCCCCGGCGGCGAAATTCTTGGGAGTAAAAAAGGTCGTTGACGGCGTCTTTGAGTTCGCGGCGAAGCCAAAGCTGGGCGAAGGGCGAACCGAACACGGCTTTGTCCTGGCGCGTGTAAATCGATGGGGGAACCAGGTCGCGCACAGCTTCTCGGTGAACGCGTTTACCGCGGGCGTTTTGGATTTTGAAATCATTGGGAAGCGAAAAAGCGAACTCCACCAATTCATGATCCAAAAAAGGGAGCCTGTTTTCGAGGGAAGCTGCCATCGCCACGCGGTCTTCACTGTGTAAAAGACCAGGCAGGGAGGTGGTGAAAATTCCGTTGTGGAGGAAGGCGTCGAGCTTTTTCCCCTTCGGGCTGATGAAGCGGCTTAGAATGGGCGAACCCAGGGAAAGCTTTGTCTGGCGGTGAAATTCAGGGTTGAAGGGGTCAAAACGCAGGAATCTGAATTCCAAGTCGTAGAGCCGTTTTTCATTCAAGGCTGTTGTAAGCAGGCTTTTGGCGAGTCCCATCATGTTTTTGGGAAAGCTCTGCCGGGACATGAAAGCCGCCACTTCCTTGCCCAGAGCGGGGTCGCGGCTCAAAAGCAGGTCTGCCAGCCAGCGATAAAGCGCGTGAGCGTAGCCCGCGGAAAGTTCATCGCTGCCCTGGCCGCCCAAGAGGATTTTAGTTCCCTGGCTGGCGGCGAGACGGGTCACGGCAAATTGGGCGGCAAAGCCTGAATTCAGCGGGGTTTCGCTGTGCCAGGTGGCTTCTCCGAACCAGTCCAAAGCCTCAAACGCGTTTGGGGAAACCAGGTGGGAAGCGCAGCCGCAGGCGGATGCCACTTCCGCAATCCAGCGGCGTTCATCAAGTTGGGGCAGGTCTTCAAAATAGGCGGAAAAAGCCTGTGGAGGTTCGGCGCAATGCTTTCCAGCGAGGCAGGCGATGGCGGATGAATCCAAGCCTCCGCTCAAGCCGATGCCGATATTCGCGTCCAGCGGGGTTTGGCGTTTCACGGCCTGGGTCAAAAGTTCGCGCCAGGTTTGGGTGGCTGCAGTGAAAGAAAGCCGGCTGGTTCCGAATTTGGCAGGATCAAGCCGATACCATTGACACAGGGACAGATGTCCTTTTCTGACCCACAACGATTGTCCCGGTTCCAGAGCGTGGACACATTTCCAAAAGGTCTGGCCGCCATAAACTGACAGGGAGGGTATTTTCATCCACCTCAGTATCATCGGCCGGTTCAGGGTTTTATTCACCGGGCTTAAAAGCAAGGGTTTGATTTCACTGCCAAAATAGAGGATGCCAGCGTGGATGCAAAAATACAGCGGTCTGACGCCAAACCTGTCTCTGGCGCAGAAAAGCCGGTTTTTGGCCTCATCCCAAATCGCCAGCGCCCAAAAGCCGTTCAAACGCTTTAGACACTCTTCACCCCAGGCTTGGAAGGCTCTGAGAACCAGTTCGGCGTCGCTGTCACCTTCAGGGGTGAAGCCCAGTTTTTCCAGCTCCTTTTTCAGTTCCATCCGGTTGAAAATGCTGCCATCCATCACGATGCAAAGTTTTGCCTGGGGGTCGTAAAAAGGTTGGGCATCGGTTTTTTGGTTTTCATGAACCAACATTTGCCGAAAGCCGAAACCGAGACGGGCAGGAAAAGCCTTGTCCAGAGAGGGGTTAGCGGATTTAAACCCAGCGGAGGAATCCTCTCCCGCAAAAAGCGCCGCGTCTTCAATAGCCTGCCCGGAAAGGAAATAGCCTTCCCCATCCGGTCCACGGTGCGTGAGCAGGTTGTTCATTTCCCGCAGTAGCCGGATGTCGACGCCTTTGTTTTTTTCCAGGCAAAAGATACCGCTGATTCCACTCATAATAAAAAACAGATATCTGAACCGCAGTTTGAGGTCAAGTGATTTTTTGTGCAATATGGGGCAAAATCCAGAAAATGATTGACAATAAAGCAGCCCGAGATAGTTTCGCCAAGGTTCGGGCGCGGCGGCTGTCTTCTGCCACGAAGCCCGAAAAAGCCTTTCAAAATGAGGTGAAAAAATGAAACGCGTTTCGTTGTTTTTAATTTTGGCGCTGTGCGCTCTGGGAAGCTTGGGCGCTCTGCATTTTGCCCAATGGGAAACTTCCCTGGGAAACTTTGTGGCGGAGATTTATGATCAATGGGTGCCCATCACCGCGAACAACTTCATTTCGCTGACGAACAGCGGTTTTTACAACGACCTGATTTTCCATCGCGTGGTGGCGGGTTTTGTGATTCAGGATGGATGTCCGCAGGGAACTGGCTACGGTGGTCCGGGCTACACCATCCCGGATGAATTTCACCCCAATCTTTTTCACAATCAAGCTGGAATTCTGGCGATGGCGCGAACTTCGGCGCCAAACTCGGCTGGTTCGCAATATTACATCACACTGGCTCCAACCCCGAACCTGAATGGGAATTACGCCGTTTTTGGCAAGGTGATTGAAGGTTTGGACACGGTTTTGGCGATTGGACAGGTGCCCGTGGACGCGAACGACCGTCCTCTCACGCCGGTTAACATCCACACTTTGCGGATGCTTGATCTCGCCATTTTCGACGTCACTCCATCAGATTCAACTGCATTTCACATCGGCGTGGATGAAGAGCTGATGTTTGTAATCGAGATGGGAAGCGGCTTGCTGACGGATTTCGTTTGGAAAGTGGATGGAGTGGAAAGCCCCGGCATGGATTTCATCTTTGAAACCTCATTTCCCAACCCCGGGACCCACAGCGTTTCCTGCCTCATTTCCAATGCCGACATCAGCCACGAAATCGTCTGGGAAATCATTGTGGAAGGAAGCTCCAGCGGGGAAAACCTGATTCCGGTGAGCGATTTGCGGATTTGGCCACAGCCTCTGCGGGAGGGGGTGAAAATCGGGCTCGGCTCCGCTGACGCGGATGAATATCGCGTGGCGGTTCACGACCTCAAGGGCAGGCTGCTGTTTCAGCTTCCCGGCAGCCTGAAACATGGCTCACATATATATTGGGATGGTCGCGACCCTCAGGGAAAACGCCTGCCAGCGGGTCTATATTTCATCCGTGCCGCTTCTGGAAGGCAGAGCCAGGTCAAGCGCTGCCTCATCTTGTGAGCGCGATGGCGATTTAAAGCCCCAAGTCTTTATGCGCGACCAGTTTCAGGAGCCTGCCTTCTCCGGCGGGAAGCAGAATCTGAACCTGGTTGTTTTGGATGGGGTAGAGGGTTTGCTCGTAAATGTCGTAAAGCGCTGGGTTTTTTCCCCAGTTCGCCAGTTTTTTCTTATCGAAATTGATGACCAGGATTTGCGGTTCCGCCTCAGGAAAGCAGAGCTCAAAATCTGAAGGCGGAACAAAACGCGGTTCATTGGCAACAAGCGGCTTAAAATAATTAGCCCGCCGGTTCACCATCATGAACCAGGGAGTTCCGTCCCCGTCCTGATACCAGGCGCACTGAACGTAGCCTTCATAATCCCCATTGCCGCGTTTTTGCACCTGTGCGCTTTTGGTCAAACTCTGTTTGTGCCACTTTTTCCCCTGTGATTTCGCGGTGCCAATCACCTCGGTGCCCAGCCAGGAGAGGTTTTTCAAAGCTTTGCCATATTCCAAAACCCGTGGATTGCTTTCAAACACGGCAGGCCATGAGATTGGGTCTTCAACCGGGTCCGGATAACTTTTAGCGCCCACTTGGGAGAAGGTGGCAGCCCGGTTTCCAATGCCCTGCTCGTTTTGAAATTCACGCAGACGGTAATGGAAAATTCCATCCGGCGCGAAACAGAGGGGCAGATACAGCAACACTTTTTGAGTGGCTGTGGGCGGCTGAATCCAGCTTTGCCATTGGTTTCCCTCTGCGTTTTGCGTCCAGGAGCCCAAAACCTGAACGATGGGGATGAAACCGCGTCCCTGCGCGCCATCCCGGTATTCCATGCTTTTTCGGTAGATGGAAATCAATTTTTCATCAAGCAGATTTTGGATGAAAGGTCCGGGGTTGCCATCACGCGGGCTCCATTTCAGGTTGGGCGAAAGCGGATAGATGTTCGGCGTGATGATTTCCGGCTCGGCGTTTTTATAGAAAGCCTCCACGTTATCATAGTAAACCCCGCTTTTTTCGTTGATGGGATATTGCTGGTAAAGATAATCATAAACCGCTGCGATAACGGGGATTCCCTGCTTTTTTGCCTCCTGTTGAACCAGATTGCGTCCCGCGAATTGACCCGCCCGGGGTTCATCCATCAGATAAAATCCGCTCAAATTCCCCGGGGCGCGTTTCTGAAGTTCATTCATTCTTTTACCCAAAGCTGCGCTCAAGCCGGAAGCGGTTTCAGGGCGCAAATCGTGATGAATTTGGTCTTCAACGCTCACCCAATCCACCTCCACGTCACAATTTCCATACCACCAAATTCTTGGGTTCAGGTTCACCAGGCGCGCCATTCCCTTGGGGTCGTTGGAAACCCCTGTTTTCAGCAAATTCGCTTCCAGAAGCGCTGCATAGGGAACCTGCAGCTCCAGCTCGATAAAATCCCCGCTTTTGGAAAGCAGATGGTCGTTCAGGTTAAAATATGTGACAGTTTGCCTGCGTCCCTGGAAAAGGTGGGTCAAAACCCTCACCTGAGAGGAATGGCCATTAGCGCTGTATTCATATCCGCAGAGGCTGAAATTCAAGAGTGGCGCGTCAGCGGACAGGTTTTTTTGAGTGTCGAGGATTCTGAGGCGAAATTTAATATAAAGCTGGCCATCGGGGTTTTGCGAATCATGAATCAGAAATTCCTTGCCCAGTCGAACGTAGGCGCCGCCTTGATTTGGCCAGCGATAACGGAGGTCGGTGAAAATCCAGCCCTGGCTGTCACGTCCCTTGTTTGCCTGCCAAACCCAGCCGTTCGAGGCTTCCAACAATCTTTTTGGCCTTCCCACGCGTGCCATATTTTTGTCGGAACGGGAGGCATACCAAAAGCCGCTGTCCCAGCCGTCACCGGGGTTCAATTCACTCTCACCGGCATATTCGGCTTCAAAGCGGATATGATTGGCGGTGGAAAGCGCGTAGCTGGCGTTGCGGGTGGCGGAATCCCAGGTTTTATCGCTAATCCAGACATCCAGACCCCAGGCGTCCATTTCCTGCATCAACGTGTCGAAATCTGCATTGTCCACGTGGGTTTCCGCGATATTGGAATTATAGCCCAACTCCCTCATTTTATGATACATGGCTTCCCGTTCCCAGGGCTTTCCGCTGTTCGAAATATAGGAATAGGTGCCCAGGATAAAATCGTCGGAATGTTTGGCGAAAACCGGCGCCCAAATCAGCATCGCCGTCACAATCATCAAGAAAATGGCTGTCTTTTTCATGATATTCTCCTTGGAAAAACTGGATTGAAATCAGTTTGGCGGGGCTTGTTTTGGCGTCAAGTAGTTTGTGGTTTCGGGAGGCGAACAATCGCTTGATTAACGCCTCCATCCAAGAGCCGGGAAATCAAGGCTGGGCTTTCATCTGAAAAAACCGAAAATATATCTTGACAATTTGGCACTGTTCACCAAACATATATTCACAAATAAAATTTTGGCGGCGTTTCGCGCTCAAGGAGGCGTCGTCATGTGTTTAGGGAGTGAAAAATGAAACGCTTGGCATTATTTTCAATCCTTCTACTGACCGCGCTCACGGCTGGGGCGGGGATTTCTGATTATCTTTTGCAAACAGGGATGAAAGCGGCGCTTTACACCAGTGCGATTTGTGAATTTGGCTGGGAATTTGATGGCAGTGCCAGTTTTTATGGCGCTCTTTTGGAAGAAGGGGAATCCGTTTCCAGCAGCCGTTGGTTCGAACGCGGAACAAAATATAACATCTGGGCCTATGGGGATGACGACGCCATCGATTTGGACATCCGGGTGGTGGATGAAGACGGAAAAGTGGTTGCCAAAGACTTGGAAAGCGACGCGGCCCCAAATTGCGATTTCCGCCCCAAAAGCTCAGGTTCTTACACGGTAACCATCACGAATCATAGCTCTTACAACGACGTTTTCGTGTTTTGGGGAGTGATGAACGATGCCTCCAGTCCCTACATCAGCAGCGGAGAAAAATGTGTGGACGCGCTGGACAAAATGGTGGAATTTTTCAGCGTTTTAGACGATAATGACGGTGAATATCGGTTTTTCCCGAATCAAACCTTTCTCATTGGCGGAATCATGGAAGAAGATGAAAGCCAGTGCTTTTTCAATTACAGAGCGCCCATCGATACCTATTGCTATTTTATTGGCTTCGGAAGCGACGAGGTAAAAGATTTTGACATCAAGCTCACCGAACAGTGGGATGTGGATTTGGTTGATCCCGATTATGAGGCGGACGACTATCAAATGATTGGAGAAGACAGCGATTATGGCGCCGTTGCCACCATGAACTGCTACCTGGAAGCCTCGGAGTATTACGCCCTCAAATATATGGTTTACAGCTCCCAGGGCAGCGGATTCGTCTTTACGCTCATCCTGGCGGAATAACTGGAACAACCTATTGCAGAAAGATTATCGCCTCTTAAAACGCGTCTGAGACGCCTTAAAAGGGAAACCCGGAGGTCGTCATCACCCATACCCAGACCTGCCCGTCATTCCGAGTGGAACGAGGAATTCAGCCCTTGGAGGAACACCGGATTCATCCGGTCGTTGGTGCCAGATTCATCTGGCACAGTGTTCTTCCACCGAGACTCCGCCCACCATCACTCAACCCTGAGCTTGGAGGAACACCGGTTTCAACCGGTCGTTGGTGCCAGATTTATCTGGCACAATGTTCTTCCGATCACCCACCTCCGCCACCACAACCCAGCCCCGAAGCGTCATTCCGAGCGCCAGCGAGGAATCCAGCCCTTTCGGCGGGAAAATTGTTCAGCCGACCACCCAAACCCTGAGCTTGGAGGAGCACCGGATTCATCCGGTCGGGGGTGCCAGATTCATCTGGCACAGTGTTCTTCCACCCAGACTCCGCCCACTACCACCCAAACCCTGAGCTTGGAGGAACACCGGATTCATCTGGCACAATGAATTAAACGATGTTTTTGTCGTTCATTCTTCACCGGATAAATCCGGCAGTCCAAACCGGTTAAAACCGGTGTTCTGACGAGTTGGGATGACGCGTCGGGTTCGAGGTTTTCAGCCAGAAGGGCTTTGTAAGGTTGTATTGTTTTAAGGTTTTGAGTCATCGTGTTCCGCGCTGAATTGCTTAAATCCCTAAAGATTGTTGGCGGGAATGTTATTTGGATATATAATATTGTTTTGTGAGCGCGAATCGTGTTAGGGGCGTTTCGGGTTTTGGCTCAGGAAAAATACTTGACGCCAGAGCGACATTCAAAAGAAGCGTATACTGTATGATATTAATTTAAAAATTAGAGGTTAGTAATGAAATACGATGTGATGATAATTGGCGGAGGACCCGCTGGATTGAGCGCGGCGATTTACGCCGCACGTGGCGGTCTTAAAACTGGTTTGTTTGAAAAAGGTATCATTGGCGGGCAAATCACAGTCACAAATGAAGTGGAAAACTATCCCGGTTTTCCCCAACCTCTTTCGGGGTTTGAGCTTACCGAAATGATGAGGCAACAGGCTGAAATATACAAGGCCCAATTCATCGATGAGGAAGTGACCGCCATCGGAATGGAAGGGATGTGTAAAGTGATTGAAACACCGGAAAACACCTACCGCGCCAAAAGCTTAATCATCTGCACGGGAGCGCATCCACGCCTGTTGAATGTCCCTGGTGAAGAGCGTTTCACCGGAAGGGGCGTATCCTATTGCGCCACATGTGACGGAGCGCTTTATCGCAACAAGGTCGTGGCAGTGGTTGGTGGGGGTGATTCCGCTGTGGAAGAAGCCCTGTTTCTGACCCGTTTTGCCAAAAAAGTGTATATCATTCATCGCAGAGACGAGCTTCGCGCTCAAAAAATCATCCAGGAACGCGCCATCAAAAATCCAAAGATAGAGATTGTTTGGGATACTGTGGTTCAAAAAATTCACGGTGACGAACTGATGGAAAAACTGGAGGTTTATAACCGCCGCACCGAAAAGGTTTCTTTCATCGAGGTGGACGGGGTTTTCATCTATGTGGGAATCCTGCCGAACAACGAGCTCCTGGAATCCAGACTGGAACTGGATAGCGGTGGTTTTGTTCTGACCAACGAAAATATGCACACCAACGTTCCGGGAATTTACGCCGCGGGCGACATTCGCCACACACCTCTGCGCCAGGTTATTACAGCCGCCAGCGATGGAGCCGTGGCTGCCTACAGCGCCGAGAAATGGATTTTGGAAAATTATGATGAAGTGGAAGGGATTGGAGACGACGAAAGTGCTGAGTAGTAACCAAATCCGCAGCGCTTTCATCGATTTTTTCCGCGAGCGAGGACATCAGTTCGTCCCATCCTCACCGGTGATTCCAGAAGACGACCCCACCCTGCTTTTTGCCAACGCGGGGATGAACCAATTCAAGAATATCTTTCTGGGCTTGAAAGAGGCGCCGGTTCGCAGAGCGGTCAACAGCCAAAAATGTATCCGGGCGGGTGGAAAACACAACGACCTGGAAGTGGTTGGCAAAGACGGCTATCACCACACCTTTTTCGAGATGTTGGGAAGCTGGTCTTTTGGTGATTACTACAAAAAAGACGCCATCATCTGGGCCTGGGAGCTGTTGACGGAGGTCTTTAAACTCCCCAAAAACAAGCTTTACGCCACTGTCCACGACAGCGACCAGGAAGCTTTTGAATTTTGGCGGGATGATACCGATATTGATGAATCCCACATTTTCTATCAGGGAGATGCGGATAATTTTTGGGAAATGGGCGACACCGGCCCCTGCGGACCCTGCAGTGAGATTCATATCGACCTGGGCGAGGCGCAATGCGAGCTGGAAGGTGTGGAACGGCATGTTTGCGGCGTGAATGGAGATTGTGGACGCTTTATCGAGCTTTGGAACCTGGTTTTCATCCAGTATAACCGTGAGGCGGATAAATCCTTGGTTCCGCTGAAGCAAAAATATGTGGATACGGGAGCCGGCTTTGAGAGGCTGGTTCAGGTTTTGCAAAAGGTTCCCAGCAACTATGAAACCGACCTTTTCATGCCCATCATCAATCGAATCGCGGAATTGAGCGGGGTGGAATATTCGCCCGAAACTGGGGTTTCCCACCGTGTGATTGCGGACCACGTCCGCTGTCTCTGTTTCGCGCTCGCCGATGGCGGTTTTCCTTCCAATGAAGGCAGAGGCTATGTTTTGCGGCGTATTCTGCGCCGGGCTTCACGTCATGGACGCCTGCTTGGTTTCGCCGAGCCTTTCATGTTCCATTTGGTGGATTTGGTGAGCTCAATGATGGGGGGACATTTCCCCGAATTGAAGGGCAGGGAAGCCTATATCCGCATGGTGATCAAGGCGGAGGAGGAGCGCTTCAATAACGCTCTGGACAAGGGTTTGGAACATTTTGACGAGATTTTACAGCGCCTGGAGGGAGATGTCATTTCCGGAAAAGACGCCTTCAAGCTTTACGACACCTTCGGTTTTCCTCTGGATTTGACCCTGACCATGGCGGAGGAAAAAGGTTTGAGCGTGGATACCAAAGGCTTTGAAGCGGAAATGGAAGCCCAGCGGGAGAGAGCGAGACAAAGCTCAAAATTCGCCTGGGAGGCTTCGGATGAAGAATGGACGGAGCTTTCAACCCCAAGCCCCACAAAGTTTTTGGGCTATGAACAGAGCTGCGCTATCGCCAAAATCCAGCGCTATCGGCTTTCCCCGGACGGACTTTTGCATTTGCAACTGGACCAAAGCCCCTTCTATGCCGAAAGCGGGGGACAGCTTGCCGATACCGGCTGTATCTTCAACGATGACTTTGAGATGCGGGTCACGCAGGTGAGCAAAAACGATGATTATTTTGTCCATAGCGGCGAACTGGTTCGAGGCGCGGTTTCCGAAAAGCCGGTGACAGCCAAAATCGACCTAAAGCGACGCCACGACATCATGCGCAACCATACCGCCACCCACCTTCTGCACAAGGCTTTACGCGATATTTTGGGAGACCACGTCCAGCAAAAAGGCTCGCTGGTGAGCCCGGATTATCTGCGGTTCGACTTTACCCACATGCGGGCTTTGACCCCGGACGAGATTAGAGAAGTGGAAAAAAAGGTGAACGAAGCCATCCGGGATGACCTGCCTGTGAGCGTGGTTATCAAAGGAATGGAGGAAGCACGTGAAGCGGGAGCCATCGCCCTGTTTGGAGAAAAATACAGCGAAAAGGTGAGGGTGGTGAGCGTTGACGATTTTTCCATGGAGCTTTGCGGAGGAACACACGTTGAATCCAGCGGGCGGATTGGCTTTTTCAAGATTAGCTCGGAAAGCTCGATTGCTGCTGGAATCAGACGCATTGAAGCCCTCACTGGGCGTGGCGCCGAGGAATTTGTGCAAACCCTGCAAAACCGGATAAAAGGCATGGCTCAGAGCTTACAAGTTCCCGAAAAAGCCCTGGAACAAAAGCTGGATGGGCTTCAGAACAGGGTTTCTGAGCTGGAACAGCATTTGAAAAAACTGGAAGCCGGGCAAAGTGGTGCGGAAGCGCAGAAGCTTTTGGGACAGATTAAGGATATGGGCGATTTTCGGCTCTTGAGCGCGGTGGTGGAAGCCGACCCTGCCAAATTGCGTGAACTGGGCGACATTTTGAAAGACAGAGCCAAGGACGCCGTTTCCGTTCTGTTCGTTCGCAATGGAGACAAGGTTTCCATACTCAGCGTGGTGGGAGCGGGATTGAAAGAAAAATTCCACGCCGGGAACATCGTGAAAACGGTTTCCCAGCTTATGGGTGGCAAAGGTGGCGGCAGAGCGGATTCCGCGATGGGCGGAGGAAGCAATCCGGAAAAGATTGCGGAGATACGTGAAAAACTCCCGGAAATCATTCGGGAGATATTAAAACAGGCTAAATAGGAATCGCGTCGGAGGGTTTAAGGCTGTTGAAGCTCACCAGCTCAGGTTCAACATCACCATGGGGGCGTGGTCTTTCATGCCCAGATACACCTGGGCTTGTTTGTCCCGGGCGTTGTAGCGCAAGACGTCCAAGCCGCTGATGAGGTGGTTCACAATCATCACACCCACGGCAACCTTGCCATAATCACGCATATTTTGAGCCTGGGTGCGGATTTGCACGAAGGAGGCACGGTCGTCTTTGCTGTCCCAGTTCCATGAAAGCTCGTCTGGATATATGTTTTCCTCGATGTAAATCTGCTGTTGGTCTGGGTCGTGGGGAAAGAGGTTAATCGCTTCTTCGCGAATCATGGCATTGTATCCACCAGCTTCAAACCCGCTGCTGTTGTAGCGGCTCAGGTCACGCAAATAGGCGTCGCTGTGGTCGCCGGGAGGGATGTGGGCAAATTTCAGGGCGTATTCATAGGATTCGCGTTTTTTGAGGGTGGCTTCCTGGTTGAAATAGAACATACCGGAAATGATGGCGGTTTCAGCCGCCAACATGGCGTAACCGTGGGTTTTACCGTGACGAACCTGGGCAAGACCAGGCAGGACAAGCGATTGAGCCATTTGCAGGGCAGTACTTTCAGCGACCAGGGTGGTGCCCAAGACAAGCAGCAGCACCAGCGAAACCAAGTGTTTTATCTGGAAAGGCATTAAAACTCCAATGTATAGTTCAGCATGAGCCCGCCGTTTTCCAAGGGAGAAAAATATACAGGGGTGGGTTTTTGAGAGTCCCTGGAAATGAGGGCGACATCTATCAGGCTGACGAAACGGTTCAACAACATCACACCCAAGCTCAGATTTTGATACATTTTGGTGCTTTGAGTGCGATAACGCAAAGAGCGGTAATGCGCCTGATGTTCGGGGCTTTGCCAAGCCCAGGCTTCATCTTCAGAATAGGTGTTTTCCGCCACATAATCGGCGTAGGCTTGGGGGTCATAACCATATATCAGATAATAGTTTCTGGCGCCCAATATCTGATTGTTGTTGAAGTCGTCACTGCTAAGATATTGTTGTATATGCTGATAGTATTTGTCCGACATTTCATCCGGAATACCGGCGTATGTTTTTGCGTATTGTTGGTAGGAGGAGGTGAGGTTGTTGATTTCCCTGCCCGTTGCCAGCCAGGCTGTGAGAGCCACCAGGTCTGCGGCAACCATAATTCCGCCCCGGGTGGTTTTTCCCAAAATGATTTCTCCGCTGCCCGGCATCAAAGCTGACATACTCAGAGGCAGCGCTTTGGATTGCGCGTTTAGCGGGACCGCGAATAAGAGCGATAGCAGGATTATGACTAAGAGAGTGTAACGCATTTAAAACCTGTAGCTTAGGCCCAAGCTGGGGGTGAGGTGATTGTTGCCGCTCAACCCGGTGTAATATTGGAATTCAAGCTTGTTTTGAGCCAGGGAACTGCGGTTGACCTGTCGGGTGAGTCTGGCGGCGTCGATTGCTGCCGCGATATGGTTCACGGCAAGTCCCAAGCCCACATAATTGGCGTAGGCATATTGCTTATTCGTGTCTCTGCGCATTTGCAGATATTCCTGACGCCACGGGGATGCTGCCAACTCTCCGGGTCCCACAGCATGGGAGGGGTCGAGGTCTCCACCGCTGTTCAGATAGTAGGCGATGTCATAATTCTTGATCCAGCGATTGTGGTGAATCAATGAAGGCTCGCTGTGATGGGGGTTCCAGACCCAGGTGGCATCGCCTGGAATCTGATTCAGATAAAAGCTGCCGGTTCTGGGGTCTGAGGCAAATTGATGATACCAGTCCGCCCAGCCAAACACGTATTTGTTATATTTTCCAATGTCTTCGTAAAAGTGTTGGGTATTTTCATGATCCAGCCGGAAGAAGGTGCCGTCATAGATATCAAGCGTGCCGGGATTGATGTTCATCAACACGGTTTGCACAGCATCCTGGTAGGCTCGACTGTAGCGAGGTCCTTCATAGGTGAAACTATATTCTTCCCCATGCACCGTGTAGTTGAAGGTATGAGTGACGGTTTCCCCGTTGGCGAAATATTCAAACTCATCGGTCATTTTATCGCCCTGAGATTTGAAATATACAATCCCACCGATGAGGCCAAGCTCGATAACCGGGAAAAGGTAGGCGCTGATGGCGCTTGGTTTGGCATAAAACTGTCCGGCTCCAGGTACCAGGGCTGAAAAAAGCATCGCCAGGCGGGCGTCTTTCTTCTCAAATTTAACACTGATGATGTCTTGAGCAAGCGCGTCATCGGATTCCTGGAAGATGAGGTCGTCGATATTTTGGGCAAAAGCCGCGCTCAACAGCGCGATACCCAATAAGATTAAAATGGTTTTTTTCACTTCAAAGCCCTTTTGGTCATTTTTCCACGGCGAATTTTATCCGCTTCATATCCTCGCCTTTTTGCAAAACCACGATGTAAACACCGGAAGCAAGGCCGCCGCTATCGAGGGATATATCTCTGCGGAGAATTCCGTTGGAGGGAATGTGATGATTTTGGATCAGCGAACCTTTGATATCGAAGATCCGCAGTTTGATATCTTGATTAAAGTTATCCACGCGCACCCTGAAGCTGTTTTCCCGCACGGGATTGGGGAACACAAAGGCGGTGAAATCCTGGGTTGGAGAAGGCTCATCATCAGGGAAGCTCGCCCAAAAACTTCCGTCCCCCTGGTTTCTGAATCCATTCCAAAGGATGCTAAATTCAAGCACACTTTGAGCTTGCGTGTGAATGAGCGCTTGACCTGATGAATCCACATAGTACCAAACCAAGCTTCTCATTTCGGGTATAACGGAGGTGGGCAAAAGATCCAGCCTGGGTGCGAGGCCAGAGCTTGACGGAAGTGAGCATTGCCACTGGATACCCTCGCCGGGCTGGAACGCAATATGGCCTCCGTCTGAAAGGGGAAAATACATCCATCTTTGCGAGAGATGAGCTTGGGAAAAAACGTGTTCACCGGGGCTAAACTCCAGTGGGTAAGCATTGTAGGGAAAATCCTGAAGGAGGGTGCCGTCGTGTCTCATGGCGTAGATTCTGTTTCCCGCACCCCAGAAAACGGCTGGAACAACAGTATCTGAGGTGCCTGGAAGCCGGGTAATCCCCATTTGAGTGGGTTTCTGTTCCAAAATGTGGCTGAATATCTTTTGCAGCGTTTCATCTTCGTATTTGTAGATATTGCCGCTGTTTGCCATCAGGAAAAGAATTCTTTGGCTTAGGTCCTGGTTTTGGAGGCAAATCGGTTCGTAATCCCCAAAAGGTTCAGGCAGTTCCATTTCAAATAATACAAGAAGCGTTTCTGGCTCCAGGATAAAGAGAAGGTCCCGGCTGAGCGCCAGCAATTCGTTGCCAAATCTTGCCAAACCATCAACCCTGCCGATATTCACATATTCCTGCCCCACGTTATTCGCAACCAGTCCCAAGCCTTCATCGGTGGCAACATAGACTTTATCGTTCCAAAAAAGTGGAGCTGAGGTGATGGTGGAGGGGAAATTGACAAATCTGCTCTGCAGGGCATCCATGGAAAATTCCACAATTTCCAAGCTGTTATCCCTGGTCACGAGAAGCTCTGTGTAATAGTCTGAATCCTGATACGCAACCACCAGAGCTTGGCTGATTTCACCCGCTTCCCAATCGAAGGGACCCATCAAATCCACCCATTGATTTCCTTCATGGCCGAACAGGGTGATACTGTTTTGACCGAGAACCGGGATAACCAGATTACTGAAGCTGGAATTCATGATGGGACCAACCATAATCGCGGGTTCAACGGTTTCAAACCTTTGGCTTCGTTGGAAAAATCCCGCCATGGGTGTCACACTTATCAAGGCACCCGGATCGCCGATTTCATCCAGCCAGATGAACGAACCATTACCTTTGTTATCCCGAAGTGGAGGTTTTGTATCGCTGTTCAGGCGTGGCGTCCATGGCTCCAAGCTCCAGCCATGAAAGAACCCGTTTCCATCCAGAACCGGTTTTTTAGCATGGAAATAGTCATATTGAGTTCCGGTCCAAAACCATGAATTCTCGTTTCCGATGTCCGGCAAATTGTCCGCTTCGATGATTTCCACGCCACGTTTGTGATAGAGCGTATTCACCGAATTATTTTCAAAATTTGAAACAAAGCTGCCATCGGCATCGATATATCCCTGGTTGTAGATTTGGTCTTCATTTATCCGCCAAACCAAAATGCCGCCACCCACACTGGAGCCATCATTTTTCTGGAATGAGGGCAAAAGGTAGTCGTATTCATAGGTGGGCAAATCCTGAGGGTCGTTGATGCCTGTTGGATAAAGGATTACACGATGGTCTTCACTTGCCTTCACCGCCGTGGCGCCGTCTCCATCGGGGTCAACGCTGCGGTTTTCCACCAAAATATACTCGGTGGGCGAAAGCCGGAAGCGCAGGATTTGGGGCTGTGTTAAAGAGCCGTTTTGTTTGTGGCTGCTTGCCCCGAGCTGGATTTGAGAAAACAGTAATTCTTCATCCAGATCAATCAACAACCCGGCATCCTGTAAATCCCGCCCAAAAACCAATTCCCGAGACCAGGCTCCGGGGAGAGTGGGCAGGCCGCCTTCCAAAAGCACGTAGGAACCGTCATCCAATTGATCCATCAAAACCCCGGCGCCGCCGCTGTCCATGATGTCGAACACGCCCACCATTGGCTGCCAGTTATATACGTTGTAGAGGTCCTTGAAGCCCAGGGAGTGGCCAAATTCATGCGCCAACACCGCGTTCAAAGCGCCATATCCGCCATGAAAGACGTAGTCCCCCGATTCCTGGATATAAAAATCCTGGGAGATGGTGGAGGGAACGTTACAGGCGTGTTGAATCAGTGTGTTGCCGCCATCCACCACGGCTTCTTTGCCTTCTTCCACCCTGATGAAAAATGAGGGAATATCGGAAGGAGTGTCGCCATCGATATCGTGTTGCCAGTCCGAGCCGGCGTGGATAATCATGAAGTGTCCAAAGCTGCCGAAATTGAGTTCCGGGGATTGAGCGTCCGCGATTTCGAAGGCGTCTTTGAAATACTTTTCCATCCGCGCCACAAACAAACCCGATTCCGCGTTGGGAGGGTTATACCAGCCCATGGTTTCAGGCAGGGTATATGCTCCTGTGGGAGGCCACACTTCATATTGGAGGTCGTAAGACCCAGCCGAAGCCGCCAAATAATAATAGCGGAGGGCTTCCATGTTTTTCAGGAAATAATCTCGGTCGTGGGGTGGGCTGCCGATGGTGCTTTTATAGCTGGGATCAGCTTCCAGGAGGAATTTACCATTTCCGGTGGTGTTGGGGTCATCCGTGGTTTCTTCCTGAAAATCCACCAGAATCACCAGCAGACGATCAAAATTGGCGCTTCTGATGGATGGGGGAGTATCTGCAGCTTTTCTAAGCAGATGTGTGTGGGGATGACGGCGTGGGGGAGAGGCTTCCCAGTGCTTTTTAAGGTCCAGCTTTTGGGCGCTCAAAACACTCAAAAAAGCAACTAAAAGCAAGCTGAAAAAAGTCTTCAGTGTCGCCGCTGAGACAAAGCCACCCCATGCCCGAAAGCATGGGGGGCAATTTTTAGTGGAATTCACTTGTATTTATCGGTAGGGTTTCTTTAAAATTCAAAGCCGAGGGAGAAAACTTTGTTGAAATCAACCAGTTCGCCGGCGGGAACCATGCTGAAGTCGGCTGTGAGTTTGTATTTTTTGCTGAAGGTATATTGGATACCAGCGCCAAAGCTGGGTCCGGTCACGCTGCCGGCGTCATCCAGGAAATATCCGCCTCTCAGGGAGATGAGGTCCAGATAGGTGTATTCCGCGCCGAAGCCATAGATGGTTTCATCCATGTGTTCCCATCCCGTCACAAAGCGCTTCAAGAGAGGATCTTCATTCGCCAAAACCTTGCTTGCCTCAGCGGAAACAAGCAGTTTATTCATGGGCATATCCAGAATCTTGTAAGCGGCTCCCAATCTAACTGTCATGGGCAGCGGGTCGGATTGTTCCTGGTCGATGTAAGTGATATTGGGTCCAATGTTTTGGATGACAAACGAGAGATTTGTGCCGTGGGTGAGGAAATCCTGATATTTGGCGCCAATATCGAAGGCAAAACCAAAGGCTTTTCCATCCGGCTCCGTGGGTTGGCCAGGCCCCAGATAGCTGTACATCAGCTTGAAGTTTGCTCCGACGCCCAGATGTTCCGGGATAACGTCATAGCTGTATCCGGCGTTTGCGGCGAATTCAAAACTGTGGAAGTTGCCGATTTCGTTGTTGTTTTCATCGGTTTGCAACTGTTCTCCCATGTCCAGGAGCAGAATGTGGGCGTTGAAATTGCCCAAACCTTTAAAATACTGGTTCCAGCCCAGATATTCATAATACATGTCATTGAAGCCGGAACCTGCCAGCCAGGGAATGTGGGAGCCGGCAAGCTGGGTTTTACGGTTGAACGCCGTGGCTCCTGGATTCCACCAGGCGGCATAGGCGTCGTCCGCGACAGCAGAGTAGGCGCGTCCCATACCATTGGCGCGTCCACCGGGTTCGAAAGTGAGGGAGAGCATCGAAGCTTGTGAGATGGCTCCCAAGGGCAGGGCAAGCGCCACGATCAGCGCAGCCAGAACCAGCAATTTATACTTATACATTTTACCTCCACATTAGTGGTCACATTTTTTTATCGGTCCGGGTGAAAAATAACCCGATACCATATATATTAACTATGATCCCAGGGGAAACAAACACCCAAAAATCCTCTCAATAACGCCACTGTCACATACGGAACGCAGCTTGTAAAGTAACAACGCGGTTTTCATTCTCCCAAAATGTTTTGGTGCCGAAGGCCGGAATCGAACCGGCACGGACTATAAGTCCGGTGGATTTTGAGTCCACTGCGTCTACCAATTTCACCACTTCGGCACATTTAGTACCTTTTTTCACGCTCTTGAATACTTGTCAAGCAGAATGTGAACATTTTTGCCAAGCCATAATCAATACGGCCTACTTTGAATGTTTGGATTCCCGGGCAATCTCTGCCGCCAAAACAGCCGCCGCCTCATCCAAAGCCTGTTGGGGCGTGAGTTTCCCTTCCTTTGCTCTTTCCAGGGAATGCTTCAGTTCATCCCGTCCCGCAAACCAGGCTGGATGTTGAGGTTCAAAAACCGCGTCGTCCAACTGGGCGTAGATGGCTTTAAACTGGGGGTATGTATCCAGAAAGTCAATGATGGTCTTGGTTTTCATGGCGCTTTTACGCAGAGGCATATAGCAGGTGCGAGCGCTCCATTTGGCTGTTTGCTCTGTATCGGTGAACCATTTGATGAATTCCCAGGCGGCTTGTTCACGTTTGGGATTTCCACTTTTGAAAATTACGATATTCGCGCCGCTGATGGCGCTTTTACGGGTTTTATAGACCGGCAGAGGGGCATAGCCAATGTTGAAATTGATGGGCTGTTGGCGCATATAGGTGATGGAAACGCTGGAGCCTTCAAACATCGCCACGGTTCCCGCCATAAAAGCGTTTTGCCCATCCAATTCCTTGGTTGCCAGTGCGGTTTTATCCTTGTTCACCAAGCCCAGAGTGTAGTTCAACGCCTCCAAGCCTGCCGGACTGTTCAAGACGGGTCTGTCGTTTTCGTCCATGATGGTTCCACCCGCCTGGTGAATCAGGTTTACAAATTGCCATTCGTTCACGGTGAAATTCGCGCCGTATCTGGCGGGACTGTCCTTGGTTTTGGGGCTGGTCAGAATGCCGCAATATTCCCGGAATTCATCCCAGGTTTCGGGAAAATGGTTGGGATCCAATCCCGCGCGCCAAAAGGCGTCTTTGTTATAGAAGTAGGCACGCACACTTTTATTGAATGGAAATGACCACTTTTTCCCCTGATAGGTGATGGAATTCATGAACACGGGATAAAAATCATCCAGTTCTTCGGGAGTGAAATCCGCATCATTTGCCAAAAGGCTATCAATGCTCACCAACACGTCATCCTGTTGATATTTGGCTGCCCAGGATTCAAAAACTTGGGCGAGGTCTGGCTGTTTTCCCACCTGCAGGGACGCTGAAAGCTTTTGCTGAAGGGCGTTGTAGCTGCTGATGGGATTCGCGACGACCTCAATGTTGGGGTGCGTTTTGTTGAAATCGATAATCATTTCGTTCAAAACATCACCCAAGGGGCCGCTGAGACCGTGCCAAAAACGAATCTGAACTCTATCGGATCGCGCGGAAGGGCCGCAGCCCACCAAAAAAAGTGTTAAAAGTAGGAGCAGGCTCAAAAATCGCCTCATGGTTCTTTCCTTTAAAGTGTCATTGCGATGCCACAGGACATCCAAGCTTCCATTTAATTCTGCCTCCGCTTTCCAGTCAATCTTTTTTTAGCCTGAAGCTCGATTCCCATAATTTCATTTTTGGCTGAGAAGCTGTCATTTCACTTTTCAAACCCCGAACCGTCATTCCGAACGCCAACTTAGGACAGGTCGGAACACCGGATTCATCCGGTCGTTGGTGCCAGATTCATCTGGCACAATGTTCTTCCCACCACCCACCTCCACCCACCACAACCCAGCCCCTGAGCTTGGAGGAACACCGGATTCATCCGGTCGTTGGTGCCAGATTCATCTGGCACAATGTTCTTCCGACCACCCAACTCCGCCCACCACAACCCAGCCCCGAAGCGTCATTTCGTTTTTGTTGAATCTTTATGCTTGTCATGGAATTTGATTTTAAAAATATGGTGGAAAGGAAACATCCTTGTCGGGGAACAAGTGATGATGTATTTATAAATTAGCCTTTATAGGAATGAAAATTGCAAACAATTATTCACATAGAGTGTCCCCACCTGAAAACACCTGTACGGGAGAATCCATAACGTTTTAAGCAAGTGATAACCACAATAAAGTTTTGGAAAATCAGGAGAAAGACATGAAAAGGAAAAGCTTTTTTTGGCTGGCATTGATAGTTTTATCGATGCTTTCGACATCGGTTTTTGCCCAGTTCGCCGGAGGTTCCGGCACCGAGAACGACCCCTGGCAGGTCGCCACGGCAGATCATTTGAACAATCTGCGCAACTACCTTGGATCGGTGCATCACGATAAGTTTTTCATCCAAACGGCGGATATCGATTTGGGGGTTCCTCCCTACAGCGAGGGCGAAGGCTGGGAGCCGATTGGACAAGAGGATTGGCAAACTCACTTTCAAGGCAATTACGATGGAGCCGGGCATAAAATCAGCGGACTCTATATCGACAGGTCGGATGAGAATAGTCAAGCTCTTTTTGGCTTCATGCGCGGAAGCGTCCGGGATTTGGAACTGGAAGACGTAAACGTGACAGGCGGAACAAATGTCGGCGCTTTGGTGGGAGAAGCCGACGGGGCCGGTGTCATCAGCGGCTGTCACAGTTCAGGATGCGTTGAAGGCTATAGTACCGTCGGCGGCTTGGTGGGATTGGCTAACTATTCCCAAATCATCGACTGCCACAGTTCCGCAACGGTTATGGGGCAGTTACACACGGGCGGTCTGCTTGGGGGGATTGAAGGCGGCAAACTCCTGAACTGCCACAGCTCTTCAACGGTTTGGGGAATGGAGAACACGGGAGGTTTGATCGGAACTGTGTTAAACGATGCCGATATTTCCCACTGCCACAGCAGCGGAGAGGTGACCGGAGAATATAAGACCGGCGGCTTTGCAGGAGAATTTGATTACAAGATTATTGACGAAGAATTTCAGATCTACGCCACCCACTGTCATAGTTCCGCAGAGGTTTATGGCGTCACGAGTACGGGCGGATTTGCGGGCAGTTCCGCTTTTCCGATGGATTTTTGTTACAGTACGGGGGTTGTGAACGGTCAAAATAAAACCGGCGGATTTGTGGGAGAGAACCTCGTAAGCATCTCAAACTGTTTTAGCACAGGAACCGTTTTTGGCTATCAAGATACGGGCGGATTTGTGGGATGGAATCAGGGGTTAACCAGTGAATGCTATAGCCAGGGAGAGGTGTGGGGCGAAGAAAATACCGGCGGCTTGGCGGGCAGAACCTCGGGGTTTATCCGAGACTGCTATAGCGCCGCCAACGTTGATGGCAATGACAACACCGGCGGCTTGGCGGGAAAAAATGAGGCCTTCATCCTCACATCATACAGCTATGGGGGCGTTTTTGGTGAAATCCCAACTACGGGCGGTTTGGTGGGAAAAAATCAGCCCAACAACACGCAGATTCTAAGCAGCTATTGGGATATGGAAGCTTCGGCTCAATCCAGCAGCGATGGCGGACAAGGGCGCCTGACGGCGCAGATGGTCTTTCCCCACAGCGATGACACCTACGTGGCTTGGGACTGGGAAATCTGGGCGCCGGATGAAGAACACAGCATAAACGGCGGCTATCCCTATCTGCGAGCCATCTATATTGATACCGGGGTTGCCGACCCCGTTCCGCCCCCACCGGAAAACATAATCACCGTTTTCCCGCAGCCGGCTTTCAAAGCGCCGAGGGTTTCCATCAAAAGCGAAACGGCGGGGGAATTGAGCTACAGTATTTACAACATCCGTGGACAGAAAGTGTATTCCGCGGAGATTTTGGGTTTTGAAAAAGAACAGAGCTTCGAGCTTCCCCTTGAGGCTTGGAAGCGGCTTTCCAATGGGGTTTATCTCTTGAGTTTGGAAAGGGATAAACACAGAATCGCAACTTCCAGAATGGTGGTGGTTAAATAGGATTTTATCAGGAGAAAGACATGAAAAGGAAAAGCTTTTTTTGGCTGGCATTGATGGTTTTATCGATGCTCTCGACATCGGTTTTTGCCCAGTTCGCCGGCGGTTCCGGGACTTTGCAGGACCCGTATCGGGTTTCCACGCCCGTTCATTTACGCCAAGTGGCGGCTTATCGGAATTCCTGTTTTGTTCAAATCAGGGATATCGATTTGGACGTGGCGCCTTGGAATTCTGGTTCGGGCTGGGTACCTGTAAGGATAAATCAAAACTCCACTCCTATCTACGACGGTAATGGACATACCATCAGTGGACTCTATGTCAACAGACCCGGTGAGAATGGAGTTGGTCTGTTTGGGAATTTTAAAGGAGTAATAAAGAATCTGAGGCTTGAAAATGTTAATGTCACAGGCGGAGAATACACTGGTGGATTGATTGGTCTTAACCAGGGCACCGTGAAGAACTGCCAATGTGTGACAGGAACAGTATCTGGTTCAAAATTCACGGGAGGGCTGGTGGGAGTCAATTTTGGAACCATTTCCGCCTGTCACAACCTCTCGGAAATCCAGGGCGGAGATTTCACCGGCGGCTTGGTGGGATGGAATTACAATTTTGCCGCCTTGGATGATTGCTTCAATAGCGGAAAGGTGTGTGGCAACAACATCGTTGGCGGCTTGGTGGGGTTCAATTATGATAGCTCCCTCCAGAATTGTTATAACACTGGAGAAGTTTTGGGCAATGAATGGCTGGGCGGTTTTGTGGGCTATAATATTGGCGAAATCAGTAGAAGTTATAGCACGGGAACTGTTTCGGGTCAGGGAAAGATTGCCGGGTTCGCGGGTTATAACGGCTATTTGGCCAGCATTCAAAATTGCTATGCCACTGGAGATGTATCAGCCGATGATTACGCCGGCGGGTTCGTGGCTTGGAATTCTCATTTTGCCACCATCCAAAACTGTTTCAGCATCGGCGCCGTGCCCGATATAAGCGACGCAGGGGGTTTGCTTGGCTATAACTATGATGATTCCGGTGAAATCATAAACAGCTATTGGAACGTTCAGACATCAGGACAAACAAGCAGCGAAGGCGGGGAAGGGCGGCTCACCGCTCAAATGGTTTTCCCCCATGACGATGATACCTATATCGGCTGGGACTGGGATATTTGGGCGCCAGATGTGTCACATTCCATCAACGGCGGCTATCCATATTTAAGAGCGTTGACCGACGAAGTTGCCATTGTTGAACACATCGCTCCACCACAGGAATCGTCCATCCGGGCCTTTCCACAGCCAGCCAACCAAAAACCGAAGATTTCCCTGAAAAGCGATTCGGCGGGTGAGCTGAGCTGGTGTATCTATAATATCCGCGGGCAGAAAGTGTATTCCGCCTCAATTTGCAACCCGAACAGAGAGCAAAGCTTTGAACTGCCGGGTGATGCCTGGATGCAGCTTTCCAATGGCGTTTACCTTTTGAGCTTGGAAAGTGGGAACCGGAAAATTGCCAGCTCAAGGCTTGTGGTGCTCAAATGAGTCATAAAAGGAGTTTGACATGAAAAAAAGAAATCTGTTCTGGCTGGCATTGATGGTTTTATCAATGCTTTCTACACTGATGTTTGCTGAGTTCGCAGGTGGAACCGGCACCCAGGATGACCCCTGGCAGATTGCCACGGCAGAGCATTTGGACAACGTGCGTAATTACCTTGGTCCAGACCATCAGAACAAGCATTTCATCCAAACAGCGGATATCGATTTGGGGGTTCCCCCCTGGAACGAAGGCGAAGGTTGGGTTCCGATTGGAGAAGCGAATTATCAACTGATATTTCGAGGTGACTACAATGGAAATGGACATGTGATTTCGGGGCTATATATAAATAGACCCGTTGATAGCTGTCAAGGTCTCTTTGGTTATATAACTTCAGGAACCATTCAAAACCTGGGTCTTGAAGATATTGATGTGACTGGCAGAAACGACACCGGCGGCTTGGTCGGTTATTCCTCAATTACCACCGTCAGCTATTGCTTTGTTACAGGAAACGTGAACGGTAATAATGGTACCGGCGGCTTGGCGGGAGCCTGTAACTCAATCAGCAACTGTCATAGCGCAGTGAATGTATCAGGTGCAAACAATACCGGCGGTTTGGCGGGATATGGATACGACATCAGCTTTTGCCATAGCACAGGAGAAGTGAGCGGCAATACACAAGTCGGAGGTTTGGTGGGATATAGCCAGACAATTAATGATAGTTACAGCACCGCTAATGTCTCTGGAGATTACAAAGTTGGTGGTTTGGCAGGCATTAACTGGGTTACAATCAGGTTTTGTAACAGCAGCGGGACCGTTTCAGGCAACAACGATGTTGGCGGTTTGGCGGGTTCAAATGAAGGAAAAATCTGGCATTCCTACAGCATAGGAAACGTCGCGGGTGAAGAACGGGTCGGCGGTCTGCTGGGTAGCAGCTATGGCTTTTTCATTAATTGCTACAGCAGCGGGGACGTTACAGGCATCAGCAAAGTGGGTGGTTTGGTTGGGGTAAACAGTGGACCCATCAAAAATTGTTACAGCAGCGGGGACGTTACGGGGACTTCGGTTGTTGGCGGCTTGGTGGGGGTTAATCTTGACAATACTGTGCAAGACTGTTTCAGCATTGGAAGCGTGACAGGCGATGTGGAGACAGGCGGCTTGGTGGGCAGGTTTGAATCTGGTTTCATCATCCACAGCTATTGGAACCTTGATACATCCGGTCAGGACACAAGCTCCGGCGGCGAGGGTCGTCTCACGGCTCAAATGCTTTATCCCCATAGCGATGACACAGTTATGTATTGGGACTGGGTGTATTGGGGTCCGGATGTGGATTTCACCAAAAACAACGGTTATCCCTACTTGAGGGTGTTCCATGATGAAGTTGGCAACGATGATCTTATTGCCCCGCTGCCAAAGTCCTCCATCAGCGCGTTTCCCCAGCCGGCTTTCAAAGCGCCGACGGTTTCCATCAAAAGCGAAGTGGCGGGTGAATTGAGCTACAGTATCTATAATATCCGCGGGCAGAAAGTGTATTCCACCAAGCTGGGAAATTCGGGTAAAGAACATAGTTTTGAGCTGCCCGGCAAAGCTTGGAAGCTTTTGTCCAATGGCGTTTACCTCTTGAGTTTGGAGAGAGGCAGCCAAAGAATCGCCAGCTCAAGGCTTGTGGTGCTCAAATGAGCCATCAAAGGAGTTTGACGTGAAAAAAAGAAATCTGTTCTGGCTGGCATTGACTTTGTTTTCAATGCTCTCATTTTCCTTGTTTGCTCAGTTTGCAGGCGGTTCGGGAACTCCGCAGGACCCTTGGCAGGTGGCAACGGCAGGGCAGTTGAACCAGGTGCGAAATTATCTGGAGTCCTGTTTCATTCAAACAGCGGATATCGATTTGGGCGTGGCTCCCTACAATGAGGGTGAAGGCTGGGAGCCGATTGGAAAACCTTATCGGCAACCTTATTTTGGACCAAGCTTCCAAGGCGTTTATAACGGAAATGGACACAGCATTACCGGGCTTTACATCAATAGACCTGAAGTGGACAACCAAGGCCTTTTTGGTTTTTCAAATGGAACCATTAAAAACCTGGGGCTGGAAGAAATTGACGTGAAGGGTTTTGAAAATGTCGGCGGCTTGGTGGGTTTGAACGAAGGCAGCATCGTTAATTGCCACAGCAAGGGAATCGTGGCAGGAGAATGGTATGTCGGCGGCTTGGTGGGCTTTAATGAAGGCAGCATCAACAGCAGCTATAGCACGGTGGACGTCACGGGCGGAGACCGGGTCGGCGGTTTGATAGGCTTTAATCAAGGCTACATGAACAACTGCCATGCCACCGGGGATGTGAACGGTTTTTCGGCTGTGGGCGGTTTGGTGGGTTTTAATGATGATGTTTCCATCCACAATTGCCACAGCAGCGGAAACATAACTGGTAACAGCAACATAGGCGGTTTTATCGGGTTAAATCAGCACGGAGACATCATCAACTGTCACAGCACAGGAAATGTTTTGGGAGAATTGAATATTGGCGGCTTGGTGGGGAAGAATTTTCAAGGCGCCATCAGTGAATGTTACAACACCGGAATCATCAGGGGGACAAGCTGGGTTGGCGGTTTGGTGGGCTATAACGTCTTTGGAAACATCAGCAACAGCTATAACGCCAAAGCCGTCACAGGCAGGGATATGGCTGGCGGTTTGGCGGGTTATAACGAATCCGGTGATATAAGTGACTGTTATAACACAAGAGGCATCTACAGTGTTGACCGATCTGGCGGTTTGGTGGGGTTCTTACTTGATGGTACGATCACAAACAGCTACAACATCGGCAGAATCTCAGGACATAGATGGGTGGGAGGCTTGGTGGCACAGATTGAAGGTGGCTCCGTCACGAACAGCTATAACAGTGCGGACGTCTCGGGAAGCAGGAGGATTGGCGGCTTGGTTGGCGAGAGCAATGAAAGTTCCATCAACAATTCCTATTGCACAGGATGCGTTTGGGGATATGAATTTGTGGGAGGTCTTTTGGCTTGGAACTCATATACGTCCACGGTTTCCAACTGTTTCTGCAACGGAGAAGTGACAGGCGAAGTTGGCGTTGGAGGCTTGATTGGGCTGAATGTCAACGAATTCAGCAGCATTGTTCACAGCTATTGGGACATTCAAAAATCCGGACAAACCAGAAGCGGTGGAGGCGAAGGAAGACTCACCGCTCAGATGCAATTTCCTCACAGCAATAATACTTACGTGGGGTGGGATTGGGAAATCTGGGCGCCGGATGTGGATCAAACAAGAAACAACGGCTATCCGTATTTGAAGTATTTTTATGGTGAAGTTGGCAATCACGACCTTGTTGTCCCCATCCCTGAAGCCTTCATCAGCGCTTATCCGCAGCCTGCCAGTCAAAAGCCTGCCATCTCGGTGAAAAACGACCTGGGGGATGATTTGAGCTACACCATCTACAACATCCGCGGTCAGAAATTATATTCAGCAAAGATTCCATATTTCAATAAAGAGCAAACCTTTGAACTGCCCGGTGAGGCTTGGAAACTTATGCCCAATGGAGTTTATCTGTTGACTTTGGAAAAAGGAAACCGTAACATTGCCAGCACCAGGTTGGTGGTGCTTAAATAAATGGAAGGATTTTGACATGAAGACAAGAAAGCTGTTTTGGAGTTTGCTGGCTCTGATATCTGTGATTTCATTTCCCATATATGCCCAGTTTGCAGGCGGTTCCGGAACTCCGCAGGACCCTTGGCAGGTGGCTACGGCAGAGCATTTGAACCAGGTGCGAAACCATCTGGATTCGTGGTTTGTTCAAACCGCTGATATCGATTTGGATGTGGCCCCCTACAATGAGGACGAAGGATGGCTGCCGATTGGAGACGCCCAGTCAAAATTTGAAGGAAACTATAACGGCAATGAACATCTGATTTCAGGGCTTTACATCAATCGACCCGATGGTCTTTTTCAAGGTCTTTTCGGTTATTTGGCAGGAAGCATTCGGAATCTGGACATTCAAAACATTGATGTGAGAGGCAAAGATTATGTGGGCGGCTTGGTGGCTTTTAGCGAAGGCACCATCAGAAACTGCTGTAGCGACGGTGATACTGTCCATGGTGACCATCGAGTGGGCGGTTTGGTGGGTTTCAGCAAGGGGACCATCAGAAGTAGCCGCAACATGGCAAACGTGGTCGGTAATCATCATACAGGCGGCTTGGTGGGATACAATGATAGTGGGCTCATCCATGATTGCTCCAATTCCGGACACATCTCAGGCAGTCTGAATATCGGCGGATTGATTGGCAATAGCAATGGTGGAGCAGGTTCCATTAGAAATTGCCAAAACACCGGAGACGTTTCGGGTACGAACACCACCGGCGGTTTGGTGGGACACAGTGATGCCGTCATCATAAACTGTCATAGCACCGGGATTGTGACGAATTCCTACCTCGTCGCTGGGGGCTTGGTGGGTCGGAACAAATCCACCATCATGGATTGCTACGCAAGCGGAAACCTGTCCTCCTCGTCCAATGCCGGTGGTTTGGTTGGGGAAAATTATGGCAGAATCGATGGCTGTCATTCCTCTGGGAACGTTAGCGGATACCAGCGAACTGGCGGCCTGGTTGGTTGCAGCTATCGGAATAGCTATCTATACGATTGCCACAGCAGCGGAAGCGTGAGTAATATATACAGGGATGCTGGTGGTTTGGTGGGAATGCTAAGTTATGGAACCATGGAAAAATGTTCAAGCAGTGGAAGCGTTAATGGAGTCAATACCGTTGGCGGCCTGGTGGGTTTGAACGAAGGCAGCATCGTTGATTGCCACAGCAAGGGAATTGTGACAGGAGAATATTATGTCGGCGGCTTGGTGGGGAGCAACAATTATGGAACCATTATAGCAAGTTGGAACGCCGGAAATGTGCTTAGCAATAGAATGGCGGGAGGTTTGGTGGCGTTTAACTCAAACGGCAGCATCCAAGACTGCCACAACGAGGGAAATGTTTCCTGTCCCAGCGATGCAGGAGGTTTGGTGTCAAGCAGCACATCACTCACGATTTCAAACTGCTATAATACGGGAAACGTTAACTGTTCTGGTTATGGTAAAACGGGTGGCTTGGTGGGATACAGCTATTTGGATACAATCACAAACTGTTACAACACGGGAAAAGTAACTGCCTCCTACAGCGATACAGGTGGTTTGTTGGGACAAGTCCGTGAAAGCACCATGCAGGCCTGTTACAACACTGGAGATGTCACAGGAGCAGACTATACAGGCGGGCTGGCTGGACGATATTATTCGCTGGTTACGCTAAGTGATTGTTACAACACCGGAAAAGTCACGGGAGCAGGCTATACAGGCGGGTTGGTTGGACAGGTCGATTCGAGTATCAGTAATTGTTACAACACAGGAAACGTCACGGGAGCAACTCCCACGGGCGGTCTGGCTGGATCTTTATATTTAAGAGGCACGCTAAACAACTGTTACAATACTGGGAAAGTTACGGGAGCAACTTCTACAGGCGGATTGGCTGGATCGATCTCTTCAAATGGCACGGCCAGTTTTGGTAACAGTTATAACACTGGAGAGGTCTCTGGTGTAAAATGGGTCGGCGGATTGCTTGGGTCGATCTCAAATGGCGTTACCGTAAGCAACTGTTACAGCATTGGAACAACCACAGGCACTGAAAACGCGGGTGGTTTGATTGGACGTAATTATCTTGATGGTGGCGAAATCATCGACAGCTATTGGGACATCGAAAAATCCGGACAAACGACCAGCGAGGGCGGCGAAGGGCGTCTCACCGCTCAAATGGTGTTTCCCCATGGCGAAGATACCTATATTGGCTGGGACTGGGAAATTTGGGCTCCTGATGTATCACATTCCTTCAACGGCGGATACCCATGTTTAAGATCTTTTTATGAATTTGCCCCCGACCTTGTTAATGTGGATTTGAACAGCTTTTCCGCCACGATTGATGCGGCAAACAATGTTGAACTGAATTGGCAAAGCCAAAACGAAAATCTGATGCTGGGCTACCGTGTGTTTCGGAGTGTCAATCTCGATCCGGCTGCAGCCAACCCACTTACCGATGAACTTATCCCTGCCGCAAACACTTTAGCCCCACAGAGTTACAGCTTTACCGACAACACTGTGGAGATGGGCGAAACCTATTACTACTGGCTGGAAACTGTCGACTATTTTGGCGGAAATCTCAATGGTCCGGTAAGCGTCACAATTTTCAAAGAAGTTCCCGATTTCCCTGATGTTACCACCTTGAAAAACGCCTATCCCAATCCGTTCAAGCTTGGTGAGGTCACAAACATCGAAGTATCCATCAAGGAAGGGGAGACCGGAACCCTCACTATTTTCAACGCCAAAGGTCAGGTTTTAAAAACAGTAAGCCTTCCACAAGGCAGCCACAGCTACCGTTGGAACGGTCGCGACAACAAAGGCAGCGCAGTCGGCAGCGGCATATATTTCTACAAGCTGAACACTCCCAGCCTGACCCAAAGCAAAAAGATGGTGATTTTAAAATGATTGGGCGCCCAAAGATCTGACAGGAGCTGAAAGGCATGATGGTCTTTCTCAGCCATTGAACAAATGAAAAAACAGACACAATAAACAAAACATAAGGAGTTCGATATGGAGCAAAAGAACCGATTTTGGCTGGCATTGATGGTTTTATCGATGCTTTCGACACTGATGTTTGCCGAATTTGCCGGCGGAACCGGCACCCAGGACGACCCCTGGCAGGTCGCCACGGCTCAGCACTTGAACAATGTGCGTAACTACGTTGAAGAAGACCATCAGGACAAGTTTTTCATCCAAACGAGGATATTGATTTGGGGGTTCCTCCCTACAGCGAGGGCGGAGGCTGGCAGCCGATTGGCATAGCCGGCTTGAACATCTATATTGTCTTCATGGGCAATTACGATGGAAACGGACACCAGGTCAGCGGACTTTATATCAACAGGCCAGATACCAGCGCACAGGGTCTTTTTGGCGTGCTGGAGGGAAGTGTCCGAAATCTCACTGTCTTGGACTTCGATGTGACAGGCTATGAGGCAGTTGCAGGCTTGGCTGGCGTAAACAGCGGCTCAGTGGAAAACTGCTGCAGCCTTGGAAACGTGACCGGTTTTTATTCCGTGGGCGGCTTGGTGGGCTTCATGAATATGGAGATGGACACGTAGAAAACTGCTACAGCATTGGAAGCGTGACAGGAGGAGCTCACTACACCGGCGGCTTGATGGGCGGGGTTGATTTTTACGTAACCGGCTGCTATTGGAACACTCAAACGTCGGGACAAACAAGCAGCGGAGCCGGAGAAGGACGCTTGACGGCGCAGATGGTCTTTCCGCACAGCGACGACACATACGTGGATTGGGACTGGGAAATCTGGGCGCCGGACACAGACCATGTCATAAACGATGGCTATCCCTACCTGCGAGCCTGCCACAGTGATGTTTTGGTTGACGACCCCGTTCCGCCCATAGCCAGTTCCAGTATCAGTGCTTTTCCCCAGCCGGCTTTCAAAGCGCCGACCATATCTATCAAAAGCGAAAGCCCTGGAAAGCTCAGCTACAGCATCTATAATATCCGCGGACAGAAATTATATTCTTCCCAGATTTACAGTGACGGTAAAAAACACTGCTTCGAACTACCCGCAGAAGCCTGGAAGCTGCTTTCCAACGGCGTCTATCTTGTGAGCTTGGAAAAAGAAAGGCAGACAATCGTGGCGTCAAAGCTGGTGGTGACTAAATAGTGGGGATTTTTATGCAGATTATTGAATAGATTAGGGGCTCTTTACCGTGGCTCATTTATGCCTCATACATGACTTGGGAACATCCTTAACGGCGCAAGGGATGTTCCCGGGATGGTATTGGGATAGTGTGGCGCTGGATTCAAGGGAGTTTGGTGGAATTGGAAGCGAGGTTGGTGGCGGGTTTTTTGATTAGCGAAGTTGGCGGTCGGAAGAACTTTTTTTAACGCCATAGCCTGGATTATTCGCTGACGCTCAGAATGACGCGTCAGGACAGGGTTTGGATGCTGATAGGCGCAGTGAAACGCCAAAACGTCAAAACGCTAAAACCCCAAAACCTTACAACAAATCCCTTTTTTATCCGGATAATCCTGTGCATCCCTAATCTATTTCTATAAAAAAATCAGCGTAATCGGCGTAATCCGCGTAACCCTCTACTCTCCCAAATTGATTTTCCGGGAGCGGAACCCATAGCCCATCACGTCATAGACATCGGTGACAATCATGAAGGCGTCCGGGTCGTGGTCTTTCACGATATCCGTGAGCAGCGGGACCTGGCGTCGGTTGACGACGGTGAAGAGGACTTCCGTATCCTTTTTTTCATAGCCGCGGGAGGCTTTGAAAAAGGTGACGCCGCGTTGGAGTTCTTCATAGATTTCTTCCTTGATTTCATCCACGTGGGGGGAGATGATATAGACGCCCTTGGTGTAGGGCATTCCTTCGGAAACGAGGTCTGTGACCCGGGAGGTGATGAAGAGGTTGATATAGCCCCAGATGAGGATTTTGGGGTCTTTCAAGAGCGTGGCGACGAGGAGGATGATACCGCTTTCCACGATGTAATATCCGCTGCCGATGGAGATTCCGGATTTTTGTTTGATGAGCCCGACGGGGATGTCGGTTCCGCCTGTGGAAGCGCGAGAGCGGAAGATGAGCCCCAGCCCGATTCCCAAAAACACGGAACCAGCGATGGCGGAAAGCATGATGTCATTCGGGCCCAAGAAGGCGGTGATGTGTCTGTTTTGAAAAACGAAAGAATATTTTGTGGCATCCATAATTCCCAGGCGGGAAAGGCTTTGGATGCTGAGCAAATCCGTGAACGACGATGAAATCAACATTCCCATCACGCTTTTGGCGCCAAAGGCTTTGCCGATGAAGATGAAGCCAATGATGAACAGGGGGATATTGAGCATAATCATCGCCACACCGCGGGGGACTCCCAGATAGATATTTATCACCTGCGCGATACCCGCCACGCCGCCTGGAGCCATGTTGTATGGCATCAAAAACCAAGAGTAGCCAATGGCAAAAAATATGGCGCCCAAGACGATTCCGGCTATATATTTCACCTCACGTTGGAGGCGCTGTTTTTTGGTTAATTTCTTCATTGTTTCGGTTCTCCTAATTCTTGACGGATTGTCGCCCTCCAGAATAATGGACTTTGCAAGCTAAGTTCGATTAGCCATTGCTTTTCGGACTTTTTGGCTCATAAAAACACAAGGAAAAACAAATGACCATCGACCTCAGATTGGACGGCAACAAACACAGCCGGATACAACTGGATAAAGCCAAATCATTGGCCGAGCTTTTGCGCGGCAGGGACATTCCCACCCGGCGGATTTTGAGCTATAAAATTGACCACGCCACTTATGTCAATGACGAATATATCCCTCAGGGGGACACGCTGGTGGATTGCATCACTTTCAAACACCGCGAGGGAAGCCGGATTTACCACGATTCCGCCATATTTATCCTCGCCAAGGCGGTTTACAGCCTCTTGGGACCGGGACATAACCTGGTGATTGAACACTCGATTGGCGACGGGGTGTTTTGTGAAGTTTTCGGCGCCGCGCCCTGGACACAGGAAGATTGTGAGAGGGTGAAAAGCGAGATGTGTCGCATCGTGGAGGCGGATATTCCCATCGATAAAATCGCGGTTAAAACCCCCGAAGCGATTTCCATTTTTGAAGAAATGGGACGCCCGGACGTGGTGAAAAACCTTGCCTATCGCTATGAGAAAGAGGTGTTTGTGTATCGCTGTGGGAAGTATTATGACTATTATTTACCACCGCTTGCCGACCACACGGGCATGATTGAGGAATTTGACATCGTTTTCAAGGAACCGGGCTTTGTACTTCGCTTTCCCAGCGGAAAGGATTGTCAATTGGCAGAGCCGTTTGTGTTTCCCGAAAAACTGTTCGCCCTGCATCAGGAACACGATAAATGGCTGAATATCCTGGGAGTTCACAACGTTATCGACGTGAATAAACTGACGGACAATTATGAGATTTCGGATTTTATCCTGGTGGAGGAGGCGCTTCACGAGAAAAAGATTGCGGAAATCGCGGCGGATATCGTGAAACGCCCCGAGGTGAAGCTGATTTTAATCGCGGGACCATCCTCGTCGGGAAAAACAACCTTCGCCAAACGGCTGTCCGTCCAATTGAAGGCATCGAGGGCAAAGCCCATCGTGATTGGTCTGGACGACTATTTTGTGGAAAGAACGCTCACGCCACCCACGGCGGAGGGGGATTTTGATTTTGAATCCATCCACGCGCTGGATTTGGAATTTCTGAACCTTCAGCTCACGCAGCTTTTGAACGGGGAAGAGGTGGTTTTACCCCATTTTGACTTTACCCGCGGACAAAGACGCAGCAGCAACAGCGCCATAAAACTGAAGGACGACGACGTTATCGTGATGGAAGGAATTCACGGTTTGAACGACGAACTGACCGCCGCCATTCCCGCTCATCGCAAGGTAAAAATCTATGTGAGCGCGCTGAATCAGCTCAATGTGGACAATCATAACCGCGTGGCGACCACGGATTGCCGGCTTTTACGCAGGATTATCCGAGACCATCAATATCGCGGTTACACGGCGACGGAGACGCTTCTGCGCTGGCCCAGCGTTCGCGCGGGAGAGGAACGAAACATCTTTCCCTATCAGGAAAACGCGGATTATATGTTCAACAGCAGCCTCACCTACGAACTGGGCGTGATGCGTAAACACGCCTGGAAAATCCTGCTGTCGGTTCCCATAACGTCCGCCGCCTACACGGAAGCGCGCAGGTTGTTGGCGCTTTTGGCGACCTCGAACGACATTCCAGACACGCTGGTTCCCTATAATTCCATCATTCGGGAATTCACCAACGGTTCGATTTTCAGGTATTAAAATGAGCGCAATCAAGATTCTTTCCGACGACGTTCGCAATAAAATCGCCGCGGGTGAGGTGATTGAAAGACCGGCTTCGGTGGTGAAAGAACTGGTGGAAAACGCCATCGACGCCGACGCCACGCTGATTACGGTGGCGGTTGAAAACGGGGGACGGGATTTAATCCAGGTGAGCGATAACGGCCGTGGAATGAGCCCGGATGACGCGCTTTTGGCGCTGGAACGCCACGCCACCAGTAAAATCAGGACGGTGACGGACATCACAAACATCGGCACTCTGGGCTTTCGGGGAGAGGCTTTGCCCAGTATCGCCAGCGTGAGCAACATGACCCTCATCACGCGTGACGCCGACAGCGAACTCGCCACTCAGGTGGATGTGAATTTTGGCAGTATCCGCAAGGTGGGGCAGAGCTCGTCGAACCGGGGAACGAACATCACGGTGAGGGCGCTGTTTAAGGATATTCCCGCCCGGCGAAAGTTTTTACGAACCGCTCGCACGGAATTGGGACACATCTATAAGTATCTGCATTATCAGGCGGTTCTGCATCCTGGAATCGGTTTCAAGCTGATTGTGGATGGCGAGCAAAAGCTTTCCTTCATCGCCGCGGAAAACAGGGAACAGCGCATGGGCGAAGTGTTTGGCTCCGGGTTTTTTCATGACGACCTCATCCGCGTGGAAAGTGAATATGAGGGCTATAGTCTTGAAGGATATATTTTTGGTTTGGAGGAAAGGGCGGAATCGCTGGATGAGGCGCGCTATTGCTTTATCAACGGACGTTTCATCACGGATAAAACGGTTCGCCACGCCATCAAAAGCGCCTATGAACCCTTCATTTTGAAGACCCGCGTTTGGCAAAAGGGGACCACGCCGCCTTACGTTCTTTTTCTGGAAGTTCCTCCCCAACAGATTGATGTGAACGTCCATCCCGCCAAACAGGAAGTGAGATTCAGGGAACAGCAGAAGGTTCACGCGCTGGTTCTACAAAGCATCACGGACGCGCTGAATAACTATGAACACGCCAAATTCGCCTCGGCGCGGGAAAAATTTGACCAGGCAAAACGGGTTGAGGAAGCCAGCTTTGTGGAGCGGACGGTTTATGGAAACCGGCTCAATATCCCGCGTTTTTCGGAGTATAAAAAGGAATTTGGCAATCTCTATCAGGATGAGGTGTTTTCAGGCTCGCAAGATGGGTCAGATGAAGCCAAAACGGCAGATGAGGGCGGTTCTTTACCGGATTTTCTTGGAACGCGAACCGATGAGGAAGCGGCTCAGCAGATGGAAATTGAGGGTTTGCCGAGTGAATCGTTCCAATATCGGCTGCTTTTGCAAAGCGAGGAAGATTATATCAATCCCTGGCAGCTTCACAACACCTATATCTTTGTGCAGGTGGAAGATGGGCTCGTTATCATCGACCAACACGCCGCCCATGAACGCGTGGTTTACGAAAAAATCCTGCAGCGTATCCACGGCGCCCCACCCGTGAGACAAAAGCTGATTATCCCGCTGGTAATCGATATTCCGCCCATCATCGCCAGAGAGGTTCGCCATTTGGTTCAGCAAAATCTGGAATATCTGGAAAAAGCGGGCTTTGTTCTCAAACAATTCAGTGGGGCTTCGCTGGTGGTGGAGGAAATACCCGCCGAGCTGGACGATTGGCAGGGCGGAAAGGTTTTCATCGATATTTTGAAACAGCTTGAACAGGAAATCCAAATCAACACCGATTTTCGGGATTCCCTGGCAAAATCCATCGCCTGTAAAGCCTCCATCAAAGCGGGACGGAAGCTCACACGGCGGGAAATGTTGAACCTCATCAACCAGCTTTTCGCCTGTCAAACACCGTGGTTTTGTCCGCATGGACGACCTTTAATCGTCAAAATGACGCTGGCGGAATTTGAGAAGATGTTCAAACGGCAGCTATGATTCCACTGGTGACCATCGAAGGGCCAACGGCGTCGGGAAAATCCAGGCTGGCGCTGGAATTGGCAAGTGTTTTGGAAACCGAAATCATTTCGGCGGATTCGAGACAGGTTTACCGCGGGATGGATATCGGCACCGCCAAGGCTTCCAGCGAAGAACAGAAGCGGGTTCCGCATCATTTAATCGACATTGTTGAACCCTCCGAAAGCTATAATGTGGGCAGATTTTGCGTTGACGCCGCCCGGGTGATTGAGGCGCTGTGGAGCCGGGGGAAGATTCCGTTAATTTGCGGGGGGACAGGGCTTTATGTGGATGCCTTGTTCACGGGGCTGTTTGAGGAAATTGAGGTTCCGCCGGAGCTGAGGGAAGGTTTGAGTCAACGTTTACAGAGCGAGGGTTTGGAGGTTTTGTATGATGAACTCACAAGGACTGACCCCGGTTTTGCCGCCAAAGTGAGCGTGAATGACAGGCAGCGGGTTTTGAGGGGTTTGGAGGTGTTTTTGGCGTCTGGAATCAGCATCAGTGAACACTGGCAAAAACAAAGCAGAAAAGAGGCTTACACGGCTTTTCGTATCCTCATCAATCCGCCACGGGAGACCCTGTATGAACGCATCAACGCCAGGGTTTTACAAATGTTGGAAAATGGGCTCCTGGAAGAGATTAAGACGCTGTTCGCGCGCGGTTTTGGACCTGAATCACCCGGTTTGAACAGCGTTGGCTACAAGGAATATTTTCCCCACCTCCTGGGAAGCGCGCCCTTGCAGGATTGTGTGGAACTGGCTGCGCAACATACACGTAACTACGCCAAACGTCAGTGTACCTGGTATCGCAAATATTGGTTCGATTTGACATTAGCCTCGCCTGAATGTATTATATCAGAAATCGCCTCCCAAATCGAGGCGTGGCAAAAAACAATTCAAACGAGGTAAACCATGCAACAGGTAGCCAAAGTATTTGACTTATATATCAACGAGGATGAGGTCCTCTTGGAAAGCGAAAACTGGCCGCAACAGGAAGAGTTTCAACCGCTTGCGCATGCTTTCAGCCAGGTTTTGGACCGCTATTTACTCTTTTATAAAGCCCGGGAAACAGGTGTGAACATCACTGAGGAAGAATTTGATGAAGAATTGATGTTGACCCTGGAGGACATGGATGAGGCGCCCCAAAGCGAGCAACAGACGCGGGTTATGGAAAACCGTGTCCGCCAGCGGGTTACGATTCGCAAATATGTTCATCAGATTACGGAATTGGCGGTGGATGTGACGGACGAGGAGCTTTTGGCGCTCTATCAAGACCAGGAGGAATCCTTCTATTCACCGGAATCCGTGAGGGCTTCACATATTCTTTTCCGCGCGGATAAACCGGAGGCGGAAGCCAAAGCGAGGGAAATCAGGGCTAAAATCCATAACGCGGAAGATTTTAACAATATTTGTCCCAACCTTTCGGACTGTCCCAGCGGAGCGCGGAAGGGAGACCTGAACTGGTTTTTCCGCGGGCGGGTGATTAAGGAAATCGAGGATGTGGCTTTCGCTTTGGAGCCGGGTCAGGTGAGCGAGATTTTTAGAAGCCCCCACGGCTGGCATATCATGTTGGTCACAGACAAAAAAGGGCGGGAAAAGCTTTCTTTTGAAGAGATTAAGGACAGCCTGAAAACTCAGCTCATCCAGCTTAAAAAGGAATTTATCCTCATCCGCCACGTGAAAGACCTGCGTCAGGAACTGAGCTCTGGTATTCAGATTCTGGACAGCAGGTTCAGCCTCTCCCAAGAATAAGATTCATTCAACAGCCAAGGCGAGGACCTCGCGTTTGAGGTCCTCCTCCTGAGCTTGAGTGAAAGGCTTGCGCCCTTTCAGGTTAAAACTTCCCTCAAATCTCCCCGGACGTCCACGCATTACGCGTATTTCATCTCCCAAACATATTGCCTCACTGATGTCGTGGGTCACCAAGATGATGCTTAACTTTAATTCGCTGGCGATATCTTTAAGCCAGTTTTGAAGTTGGAGCCTGGTGATGGCGTCCAGGTTGGCGAAAGGTTCATCCAAAAGCAGGAGTTGGGTTTCCATCATACAGGTGCGCAGGAAGGCAGCCCGTTGACGCAAGCCGCCTGAAAGCTGGTAGGGGAGATGGTTGATGTGTTTTTCCAAACCGAAGACGGGGAGGAGGCTGTAAACGCGGTCTTTGGCGCGTTTGAGGTCGCTCTTTCGGATTTTGGCCGGAATGAGGGCGTTTCCAAGCACATCCAACCAGGGTAAAAGCAGGTCATCCTGGGGCATATAACCCAAGAGGCCGCTCTTGCCGGTGATGTCTTCGCCGCGGAAAAAGATGTTGCCTTTATCGGGGTTGGAGATGCCAGCCAGGAGTTCCAGGAAAGTACTTTTTCCACAGCCGCTGCTTCCCACCACGCAGATGAATTCGCGCTCCGCCATTTCGAAATCCACCCCTTCCAGGATGAGTTGGGGCTGTTTGTTCAGCAAAAAGGTTTTGGCAAGACCGCGGGCGCTGAGGATGGTTTGGTTCAAGGCAAATACTCGTTTGTGAAGGCTTCCAGGGGGTTCACGGCGAGGCGGATGATACGTTTTTCATACATCCAATCCGCGAAGCGTTTCCAAATCTGGGGGTCCTGTTGTCCCCAACGCTGGGCGTCGGCTTGGAACTCTTTACCCAGAAAATCCAGGCTGGCATGGACAAGCTCTTTATCCAGTTCTGGAACGGCTTTCAGCATCAAATCCGCCGCTTTTTTGGGCTCTTTGATACAGAGCTCGTAACCGCGGGTTGTGGCGGCCAGAAAGTCTTTCATCAGTTGTGGTTCGGAGTTTGCCAAAAAGTCGCTGGTGATTAACACCGGGGTGTAAAAATCGAAGATGGGGTCGATGTCCTTGGCGGGGATGAAATTGATTTCCACGTCGGTGAGCTGGGCGCGGATTCCGTCCCAACCAAAGAAAATCCACTCCACATCGGCATCTCGGCCAATGGTGGAAAAGAAATCGTAAACCCCGGAAACCACCGTCAGGCTGTCCATATTCGCGCCCGCGCTACGCATCACCTGGCTGAGGACTTCGAGCTCGGAAGGCCAGCTTGAGCTGCCATAGCGTTTACCAATGAAATCCTTGGGGGACGTGATGTTAGAGCTTTTCAGCGAGGCAAATCCGGAGCTGTTATGTTGGATGACGGCGGCGATGGATTTGATGGGCAGGCTTTCCGAGCGGGCGATGGTGACACTTTCCTGGTAGCTGAAGCCAAATTCAGCCTGACCGGACGCCACAATCTTTTCCGCGGTGTTTTCTCCGGGTTGGATGATTTGCACATCAAGCCCCAGTTCTTTGTACCAGCCCATTTCTTTGGCGGCGTAAACGCCAGCGTGGTTTGTATTTGGCGTCCAATCAAGCACCACGCGGACTTTTCTCAATTTCGGTTCGGAGCGATTGGTTTTGCAAGCTCCAAAAAAGAAGAGGAAGGGTAATAATAGGAAAGTAAGTGTCCTAATTTTCATTTTATTTCTCCATGTTAATTAAAGCAATATCTAAGCTCTGGGATGATACATTCTATGTGTTTCAATCAGATGGCTGATGTCAACGTGGGTATAAATCTGAGTGGTGTTCAGGCTGGAATGACCCAACAGAACCTGTACGATTCGGAGGTTGACTCCGCCTTCCAGGAGGTGGGTGGCGAAGCTGTGACGGAAAGTGTGGGGTGTGATTTTTTGTTTTAAACCCGCTTCCAATGCCGCCTGACGCAGGATTTTCCAAAAACCCATGCGGGTCAGTTGGTCGCCGCGGTTGTTCAAAAAGAGGACGTCTGTACGTTTGAACCCCATCAGCGCGGGTCGGGATTGGGCGATGTAATCTTTGAGGAGCTTTTCCAGGCTGTCGCCAAAGGGTACGAAGCGTTGTTTGGAGCCTTTTCCCCTCACCAGGAGGCTTTGGTCGGCGAAATTGACATCATAAAGGGTGAGCCCCAACAGTTCGGATACCCTCAGTCCGCATCCATACAGCGTTTCCAGCATGGTTTTGTTTCGTCTTTCGAGGCTGGTTTCCAGGGGGAGTCCATCCAAAAAGCTTAGCATGGTGTCCACGTCCAGAACGTCCGGCAGGTGTTGGGAAGGCTCGATTTTAATCACTTTTTCAAAGTCCACGTTTATGGGTCCAGAGTACTCGCCCATCCAGGTGAAAAACTGTTTCAACGCCACTCTTTTGCGAGCCACAGAGTTATTGGTGAGTCCGGTTTCGCTGATTTCAATCAGATATTTGTTGATGTGTTCCGCCCTGTATTTCGCGGGGTCCAGGCTTTCCCAAAACAGGAAATCGCGGACATCCCGGCGATAGCTTTCCACGCTGTTTTCCGCCAAGCCTTTTTCCACTTTCAGATGGAACATAAAACCGTTTAACAGGCTGGTGAGCTTGGGGTTAAGGTCAGTCAGTGGCTTGGTAGTTGGGCGATTCTTTGGTGATGTTGACATCGTGGGGGTGAGATTCCCTCAACCCGGCTCCGCTGATTTCGATGAATTCGGCTTTTGAGCGCAGTTCCGCCAGGTCTTTGGCGCCGCAATAGCCCATTCCGCTTCTGAGGCCGCCGGTGAGTTGGAACAGGAAATCGGTGAGCGGACCCTTGTAGGGAACCATGCCCTCAATACCTTCCGCCACCAGCTTTTTTTCCTCGGCGTTTTCCTGGAAATAGCGGTCGCTACTACCCTGACGCATGGCGCCGATGGAGCCCATTCCGCGGTAGCTTTTGAAGCGGCGACCGTTGTAAATGATGAATTCACCGGGGCTTTCGTCCGTTCCAGCCAAAAGGGAACCAATCATCGCGGCAGCCGCTCCTCCCGCCAGGGCTTTCACGATGTCTCCGGAATATTTGATTCCGCCATCCGCGATGAGGGGAATACCCGCTTTGGAGGCCTGTTCGGCGCAGTCCATCACGGCGGAAAGCTGGGGAACTCCGATTCCCGCAATCACGCGGGTGGTACAGATGGAACCGGGGCCAATACCCACTTTCACCGCATCAGCGCCGTTATCGATGAGGAATTTGACAGCCTCAGCGGTGGCGACGTTTCCAGCCATCACATCCACGTTACAGCAGGCTTTGAGCTTGTTCAGGGCTTCGCCAATTTTGGCCTGGTGGCCGTGGGCGGTGTCGATTACAATCAGGTTAACATCCTGGCGCACAAGCTCCTGAGCGCGTTCCAGCCAGTCGCCGGACACCCCCACAGCGGCTCCAACGAGAAGACGGTTTTGGCTGTCCTGGACGGCGTCTGGATAGCTGATTCGTTTCATCATGTCCCGCACGGTGAGCATACCCACCAAACCGAAATCCTCGGTTACAATCAGCAGTTTTTCGATGCGGTGTTTTTGAAGCAGAGCGACGCGCTCTTCCTCGCTGGCATCCTGAGAAGCCGTGATGAGCCGCTCTTTGGGGGTCATCAGGTCTTTCACCAATCGCGTGTCATCCGTCTCAAAACGGATATCCCGGCTGGTGAGAATACCCACCAAACGACCGTTTTCCATCACGGGAAAACCGCCCACACGGTGTTTTTCGCGCAATTGATGAACCCTTGCCAAGCTGTCTGTGGGAGCCAAAGTGTAGGGATTTGTGATGAGGCCGCTTTCGGCGCGTTTCACACGGCGAACTTCCTCGGCTTGTCTTTGGATGGACATATTTTTGTGGATTATGCCCAAACCGCCTTCACGAGCCATCGCAATCGCCATCTGAGCTTCCGTCACGGTGTCCATGGCGGAGCTTAAAATGGGGATTTTCAGCCCCAAATTCGCGGTTATCTTTGTTTCCAAAGACACCTGGGACGGCAACACTTTGGAATGTTGAGGCAAAAGCAACACATCATCAAAAGTGTAGGTTTTACGGATTGTTTTCTTCATCCTGGACTTCCTTTAAAATCCAGAAAAAGCTTTGCGATATGGATGTCAAGAAATTTTGTGTATGCACAGGGCGGGACGAAGGAAATTATGAGGTAATAGAATTCATTAAGATGTTTGTTATTCAATACCAAACTGCCTTTTAAGAGCCTGGGAGGTAGGAGGAATCAGCCGGCGTTAATCAGATAAATTTGCCCCTTTCTTGGCTGCCGCCCTTAGTATTCCTTATGTTTGAAAAGCAAACTTATGGTAGATATAGACTTCGAGCCTTGAGGGTGAGTTTACAGCAGACTCGTTCTAATATATGATGGAAGCTTGATAGTTTCATTAGCTTGGCGCTGAGATGAAAAGATGGAGGTTTCCGTGAAAAAGGTGATGAATTCTGGTGACGATAAATGTATCCCGGATATGAAGCATAAGTCTAAAACCAGCGGCTTGTTAGCGCTTGTAACGGTGTTTGAAAAATCAGGTTTTCGGCTTGTGAAAAAGATGTGGAAAGAAAAAAGTGCTTGACCAAAATGAGTAGCCCGGGCTTTTATGAATGTAATTTGAAAACCGCTTTGACGGGGATGAAAACATGAAAAAGTTAGTTTTGATATTTACGCTTCTGGTGTTGGCAGTTTGGGCAGTTGCGATACCGGTGGAAACCGGGTCTCTGCGCAATTTCCTGATGGGCTCGGAGCCCGCCTGCGCCTATGACAATTGGATTTCACACATCGCGGAGGGGATAGCCATCCCGAATTATAATCTCTACGCGCCCTACGACAGGCAGACCAACGGTTTTGGCGATTTTCGCCTGCCCACAACGAGCGACTTGCTTTGGTGGGGGAATATGGCTGATTTATTTATGGCTGAGGATTTTGATGGAGCCCAGGCCGTCATCGACGACCATGAAGCGCCTTACGAGATTGTTCAATTCAATTGCACCGACCTGAACCGCACTTTCTACATCCTGCGTGAGATTCCGGATATGTCCTTTCACGACGACAACGGCACACCGCTTGACCCCTACGACGATGAGTTTGGCGCCTTCACCTATGGCTGGGGAGTTTTCATCTACAATCCCAACGCCAGCAGACCCATCATTGTGACCGTTCCGCATCCCTGTGACGACTTTCCCACCCCCGCCATGGGCTATGAAGCTCTGAAAACCTGGGACGCCAGTTGGCTGATGATTAACGGCGCTTGCAGGGAAGTCCGCTGGACAAATGTGGGGACATACACAAACGCCAAATCGCTTTCCGACGCTTTACGCAATCCCGCCCATCCCTTCAACACCATCTACAAGAAATCCGCCGATACCATCAGGGACAAATTTGGCCAGCTCGAATTTTCCGCTCAGATTCACTCCTATGACTGGAACCGGCATCAAGGCTATGCGAATTGTCAGATTTCGGCGGGAAATCCGCGTCCCTGTCCCACTCTGCCCATCCGGGACCTTTCCCCGCTGAAGCGCGATTTAATCAATATGGGACAGCATCTCATGATTCCCGCCAATACCATCGGCTATCATGAAGACGTGTATCTGAACGATTTTTACAGCGTCAACTACCAGCTTTACGATTTCATTTTCGACGATGGCGAACACAGCTATTCAGTGAACAACGAAATTGACCTGCCCGCCTACGTTCAAAACCAACACATGATTTACACCCAGGCGGGAACGAATCAGTATGATGTTTACGACCCATTTTTCCATCTGGAAATGGACGAATTGCCGAATTGTTATGAGGAAACAGAGCATAACTACCACTGGTTCTATGGTTATGACGCCGCCAGCAGAACCTGGGACATGGAAAATCTTTTCACCCGCTTCATCGAGTATTATGGACGCTGGATTGAGGATTTGGAGCCCATCCTGGCGGATATGTTTGCCATGAACGATGGCTACACGCCTTCAGTTCCGCAAAATTTGCAGGTGCACAATCAATCCCTCACCACCGTGACCCTTTCCTGGGAAAAAAGCCACGGTTATGATTTTGACAGCTATGAAATCCTGTATGCCACCGAAGCCATTGGTGAAAACAACTATCAGATTTGGGACAGGGAAAATACAGCTCTGCTGGCCTCACCGGATTGCGAGATGGTGACCGTCACAGGTCTTTCAAATTCCAGCCCCTACCATTTTTCCATCCGGGCTCGCGACAAGAACGACAATATTTCCGGGTTATCAAACGAGGTAAACACCGTTTTGGCGCCTGCCAACGTGACCAATTTTTGGGCTTGGGGCTTGGATGGTGAGGTGCGCCTGTATTGGAACGTGAACGGCCAGATGCAAAACCAGGGCTTCAAAATTTATCGCCGGGATGGAGCGGGAAACTATAACCTGCGGGATTCCTGGCAAAACAATCCCAGCCTCTCCAACCCCACCGGGTCGAGCTTTGAATGGTGGGATACAGAGGTGGAATTCGGCGTGGATTACAGCTATATGATTAGCAGCACAAACACCGGCGGCGGTGAGTTTTTCCACAACTATCCAGTCGGGGCGATGCCTCTGCCCATCCACAGCCTGAAAATCCAAAACGTCAGCGAAACATTGAGCGACGAAGCCTTTTTTGGCTGCAATCCCTACGCCACGGATGGACAGGACAACTATTGGGACCAGACAAAATCAAATCCCGGCACTTCCGCCCACGTGTGGATTGCTTTTTGGGAAGCGGGCTGGGGCAATAATGGCACTCAACTGGGCAGGGAAGTTCTGGGGTATTTCGACACCGATTCGCAGATGAAAAGCCTTGTTGTTCGCACCCGCAGCAACCAAACCGGAACCCTGAGAATCACGGCTTCAGACGATTTTAACCGCACCGAAAAGCTTTATCTTCTGGATGGTTCCACTTACCATAACCTGCTGGAATCTCCGTATGAATTCAATAACACCAGTTCCACAGTCAGGCAGATGACCCTGTTTTGGGGGAATCTGCAGCCGCGAACCATCATTGGCTCGAAAGACAACATGGTTTATCAGGGCGGCGACAACGTGAGCTTTCTTTGGAACTATCAATATCCGTTCCTGATTGAGCATTGCGAAATCCGTGTGGTTTGTGCCACCGACAGCATCGTTCTTTCAAACAACATTCCCTCCACCCAAAGCAGCTACACCTGGAATCTGCCCTACGCCATCGAAGAGATGCAGGATTGCCGTTTTGTGGTTGAAATCACCTCTGTGGACGGGGTTGTGAGCCGTTATGTATCAAATTACCGCTTTTCCATTTTACCCAAGATGATTTTAGCATACAACGAGCCTGGATTGAAAATGCGATCGAACCCCTGGCCGAATAGAATACTGAGTTTCGATGAGATTTTCGGTCCTTCTCTCGGCTGGGAAATGGGTCCCTCGGGAGATTGGGTTCCCTCCGACGGGTTTGAATTTAATACCGCAAATTGGGTTCAAAGCGACGATGTGAGCTTTTTCAGCAGCATCGACGCGATTCAGAAAACCACCTGGTTTCATGACCTGCATCCCGGTTGGAATTTCATCCCCAACCCGCATCTTTGCAGCTACCGCTTGGAGGACCTGAGTTTTGCCCTGGGCGGTCAGCACTATCTTTTCAGCGAAGTTTTGGCGCATGATTTGGTTTCTCCGGGGGTTTTTGTGTTCCGTGATGGGGATTATGAGCTTGTCCAACAGATTGAGCCTTGGGAAGGTTTTTTACTGCATTATAACGGCACGATGGAACTGATGCCTCAGATTCGTTTTTATCCATTTTTCAGCGGACCAGCGATGCTTTTACCACCCGCGGATTACACTCTTAAAATGAGTCTCGATAATGCGATTCCGGGAAGCCTGGAACTTGGTTTACACCGTTTTGCCACAGAGGGGCTGGACCCCAGATTGGATTATCCCCGCGCGCCAAATCCACCTGTAGCGGGACATTCAGCCGTTTGGCTCCATTTTGCTGACGCGGAAAATGGCTTGGTGACCCAGGAGCTTTTCAGCGAATATCGCGCGCCTTTCACCGAAGCAGACCAGGAAATGTTTTTCAACATCAAGCTGCAGGCCGCCACAACCGAGCCACATCATTTCCATTTTGAAAGCACTGGGGGCGAGGATGATTGGCAGTTTGTGTTGGTAATGAACGATGAACCCCACTATTGGAACGGCACGGAGCCGATTGTCTGGACGCCGCCTGAATCGGGAATACACACTGGCTACATCCTCTTGAGAAATTTCACCGTGGGTGTGGACGACCTCGTGTTGAGCCCCATTTCAGGTTTTTCAGCCTATCCCAATCCCTTCAATCCCGACGTGAGAATCGCCTTCAATCTGGCTGTCGGCGATGATATTGATTTGAACATCTACAACCTGCGCGGCCAGAAGGTCAGAACCCTGCAGAAAGGAAAACTGAGCGGCGGTAACCACGTTTTGCGCTGGGACGGTCGGGACGACAATGGTCGCGGCGTGGGAAGCGGAATCTATTTCGCACGCATCCAGAGCAAAAAGGAAACACGCACCATCAAGCTGACCTTGATTAAATAAAAGTTCATACTTAAAAGAAACCGGATGGAATCCAAATCAAAGGCTCCATCCGGTTTTTGAAATATTTCCGGTTTTGTTTTTCGAAGGCTAATCCAGTTTCAAGCCCAGTTCATCGCTCATGATATCGATATCTTTGCGCAGGCGGGGGGTGATGGGAACGCCCTGGCGCCTCACTTCCAGCTCGTTTTCATATTCCTTTTCACCCGCCACCCAAATACGTTCGTGTCCCGGCATCTTGCGTGAGTTTTGCAGTTCCCGACAGATGGCGCCGCTGGTTTTTTTGAAATCATCCAGCTCGGTGAAAAAGTCGATGTTTATGGCGAGGAAAAAATGTCCCAGGCGATAGGGCGCGGGTTTTCCATCTTTATCCTTGCCCAAAAGCTGGTTCATGAAGCTGCCATTTTGCAGAGCGGCGCAGAGGATTTCCACCATCGTGGAAAGCCCATAGCCCTTGTGACCGCCGCTGAGCTCATCATTTCCACCGATGGGCAGAAGTGACGCCGTTTGTCGCACCAAATCCACCAACAGGCGTTCGGTATCAGTGTGTGAATTTCCCTCCAAATCAATTGCCCAGCCAGCGGGCGTTGGTTTTTCTTCACGGGCAAACTGTTCAATTTTTCCCCTCTGGCTGATGGAGGTGGCGGCATCATAAATAAAAGGGAAATCGAGGTCTGTGGGCGCGCCGAAACAAATTGGATTCGTGCCCAAAAGCGGCTGAACACCATGGGTGGGGCAGACCGAGGGACGCGCGTTGGAAAAAATCAGGCCAATCATATCCGCGTCACACGCCATTTTAGCGTAATATCCACAGATGCCAAAATGGGTGGAATCTCGCACCGCCACGGCTCCCAGGCCATATTTCCCCGCTTTTTCGATGGCGTTTTGCATGGCTCGATGGCCCACAACGTGTCCCATGCCGTGATTTCCGCTCCAAACCGCGGTGGCATATTTATCCCGCAACACTTCAATCTCTGTGAGCGGATTCTGAATCCCAGCCCGGATGCGGTCATAATACATTTTCAGGCGGCCGATGCCGTGTGATTCGATTCCTCTCAGGTCGCTGGTGATGAGGATATCCGCGCAGATTTGGGCATCCTCTTCCGGCACCCCGATACGGGTGAAAACATTCTGCATAAAGCGTTTAAGGGTTTCAAAAGGCAGGCGTTCCATGTTTTTCCTCAATTTTCTGATTTACTTTTTGGGAAGCGTCACCGCGCGCAGAGGTGGGAAGCCATTAAAATTCACCGAGGAATAGCTTCGGGTATAAGCGCCGGTGGTGAAAATATAGATGCGGTCACCAGGTTTGGTGTTTTCCGGCATTTGATATTTATAGTTTTCATACATGATATCCATGCTGTCGCAGGTGGGACCCGCCAGGATAATCTCGTCGGCAAGGCCTTCCCGCTGAAAATAGATGGGAAACTTGATGGATTCATCGATGGTTTCAATCAAGCCACCAAATTTTCCTACATCCAAAAACACCCATTTATAGAGGTTGTTCTTTGCCTTGGTGGCGATATTAACAATTTCCGCAACCATGACCCCGGCATCCGCGACCAGCGAGCGCCCAGGCTCCATCACAATCTGAGGGATATGGTCGCCAAAGTCTTCCTGGATAAAACGATAGATTTCCCTGTTATAATCTTTGATGGACAGGGAAGGGTCCACATAGCTGGCGGGATAACCGCCGCCCAAATTAATCATCTGAAGCTCGATTCCTTCTTCCAAAACCGCGTCATAGAGATATTTGGTGCGGGCAATGGCATCGTCCCATTGACCTATGTCGCGCTGTTGCGAACCAACGTGGAAGGAAACCCCCCAGGGGATGAGTCCCAGCTTCGGGGTTTTGAGAATGAGGTTGTAAATCACATCCGGGTGAGCGCCAAACTTTCTGGTAAGCGGCCAGTCGGCACCGGTTCCTTCTGTCAGCAGACGATAATAAACCTTTGACCCCGGGGCGTTTTCAGCGATATTGAGCAGGTCGTTTTTGCTGTCTGTAACATACAATTTCACGCCTTTTTCATAAAAATAGCGGATGTCCCGGGCTTTCTTGATTGTGTTTCCAAAGCTCATTCTTTCCGGCGAAATCCCCAGCCGCAGAAGCTGGTCAAGCTCGAAAACCGAAGCCACATCAAAGTTTGAACCCAGGGAGTCCAACAGCAAAATCACCTCATCCATGGGGTTGGCCTTCATGGCATAATAAACTTGCAAATTTGGAAATCCTCCCACCAATTCCTGATATTTTTCTTTGATGATATCCAAATCCACGATTAGAAGCGGGCTTTCCTGGGTTTCGGCAAAGCGCCGAAAGCGCTCAAAGCGCTCGAGCTTCATATAGCGCTCGATGTTGAAGCTGTATTGTTCCTTGTACATTTTATATCCCTTTTTCCATGGTATAATGTTTAGTATTCAGGGCGGCCATAGCTGCTGCGCCCCAAGTCCTGCCTGAATTTTGGGGAAAATATACTGTTTGGGTTTTCCTTCAGAAATTCCCGCGCCAGGCGTTGGGCGCTTTCACCCTCGCTGAGGGTAAGTTTCAAATAGGCGGCATATTCCGCGCTGAGCGAATCTTCCCACTCCCTGTCCAAAAGCTGCGCCGCCCTTTGGTTTTCAGCCAGCATAATGGCCCATTCAATCGCCAGGCTCAAAATCTCCTCATCCTGGGAATCCTCAAATACTTCCAGCAAGGTTTCCACCGCCGCGGGGTCACTCAACATCATCTGGCGGATGGCTTTGTGGAAGTTTTCCAAGGGTTCGGCTTCCAGCCCCAAACTGAACATCATGAAATAGATGGCGTCATTCACGTAAACCCCACCGGGATACCGGATTACATATTCGTTCATCAGGCTGTCCGCCACTTCGATGTTTCCGCTGAGCAGTTCCACGTTGAAACGCAGGTAATCCCGTGTTTCCAAATGTCGAACCTCGTTGATTTCATCCAGTTTTTTCAAGGCTTTTTCATACTCCTCATCAATCATCATGAGCCGGATTAGCGCCAGGTCGATGTTTTGAAGGTCATAGGCGGTGGAGCAAAACCGACGCGCTTCGCCATACCAATATGCCGCTTCCTGGGTGTCAAGTTGCAGCGCCAGCAGATTATCCGCCATCAATCGGCGCGCGTTCAGGTTGATGCCCTTGCGTTGGTAGTTCTTCCGGTCCAACATCAGCGAATCCGTCACCACAGCCCGCAGCAGGCTGTCGGTTTCAACATGGTGAGAGTTGCGAAAATGGATCAGCGCTTGGCGAAACCGGTAGTCATTACGGTCCACCACATCCTGGCTGATTTGCTCAAGCCAGGCAAATGACGCCAGCGCCACGTCGTCGTTAAAAGCTTTATACTGCTGGTCTGCGAAGTTCAAAAGCCTGTCCTGAGGCAGGGATTTAAACACTTCCAAAGCTTCCGCCTCCCTTTTTTGGGAAACCAGCGCGTTGGCGTAAAGCTCCAGAATGATGGGGCTTGAGCTTCTCTGCGCAAAATCCCCAATGGCGTCGATACTGCCGGGGTCCTCTGTTAATATGGTTTTACATTGATTGTTCACAAAAAAGAGATTTCCGGGGTTCTTTTGCAAAAAAGTGAGATATTCCTGCAGGGCGAGGTCAAAGCGGCGATAGTTCAGCGCCGCGTTCGCCATTTCCAGCCTGAATAGTTCAGGGTTATTTCGCTTTTCGCGCGCCTCCTGATAAAGCTCCAAAACCCGGTCATAAAACCCACGCCGTTCAAAATAAGACGCAATAAGCCGATAGGTATTTTCCGCGTAACCCAATCTTTGCAAATGCGCCTGACTCAGTTGCCAAGCGTCATCTGGCCTGCCCTGCATCACCCGCAAAAGGATTTCCTGTTCGCTGGCTTGGTTCACGGGCAAAATTCGCCTGTGTTTGCTTAAAAGATTGTCTGCCTTATCCGTCTGAGCGGTTTGAAAATAGATGCTCAGAAGCTGAAACACGCTGTTTGAATCGTCTGGAAACTTCTCCAAAATCTCCAAAAACAGCTTTTCCGCCTCGGCATACTGGCGCTGTCCCAGATGTTGATAGGCTTGTTGGCTCAGGATATCGCGTTCGTTGTATTGAGCCAGGATGGGCAGCACCAAAAACAAGAGCGGCAAAAGAATCAAAAGCTTTTTCATTCGTTGAGCAGCTTCAGATATTTCAGGATAACCTGTTGATACGCGGGCGGGAAGGAGCGATATGAATCCTCCAACATTGCTTTGCGGCGCAGGGCTTCATAATTCACATCCGCTGGAGCCTGACGCAGGGAAGGGTCTCCGCTTTCAGCCTGGCGGCGTTCGCTGTGTTCGCGCTTGTTGATGGAACGCTGGGCATCCAAAAGGCGCGAAATGATGTTTTCCTGGCGTCGCAAGAGGTCTTGGGAAAGTTGGTTGTTGCGCAGTTGACGAGCCACGGCTTCGGCTTCCTCGATGATTTGCTTGATGGCATTCCCCTGTTTTTGGGCTTCGGGATTGTTTTGCAAAGCCCGCTTCAGGTTTTCCGCCAGACGTTCCTGGTCGGCAGCCAGTTTTTGAACCTGGCGCTGCATCCCGGCGTCCATCCTTCCGCCCTGTTGTTGCAATTGCATCATCAGTTGTTCTGAAAGGATACTCATCGCCATCTGTTCTTCACTCATCTGACTCAGCATCTGCATCAAAGATTGCATTCCAGAGCCGCTTCCAGAGCCCGCGCTGGGGTTGTTCAGGGTCTGCATGAGGTCGTAAACCATCAGGTTCAAGCCCTTTTGGATGACCTCCAGTTGTTGGGGAATCTGGTTATACTGCATTTCGGAAACATTTATGAATATATCACGATAACCCTTGTTTGTGTCCGTGAGGTCCATATAAAACTTGGGAGGCAGAAACATCGTCACCTGCGGAACGCTGAAAAGACGGTTCAAAGAGACTTGCAAGCCTTCATATTGAGCGATGAGGTCGTTCACAATAATGTAGGGGTCACCGCCAAAACGGCCTCGCAGCGTTTCATGCTGTTTGGAAAAGATTAACAGCTCGCGGATGGCTTTTTGCATCGCGGAACTCACTTCCTGCATGCTTCCACCGCCCATGCTGTTTTTCATTTCACCCAGGCGTTTGGTGTATTGTCTCATCTTTTCCAAGGCTTTGGATTGGGACTGACTGGATTGGGAGCGCTGATTTTGCTGGAGCTGTTGCTGGCTTTGCTGCATGTGTTTCTGAAGCTGACCATTTTTCATATCCTGCTTCAGCTCTTTCATCTCCTGTTTCAATTGTTTGTCTTTGCTTGAATCCAAAAGTTTATCCGCTTCATCCAGCGCCTTTTGCAGGTCATCCAGTTTTTTGGCGATATTTTCCTGTTCCCGCGCCAGACTTTGAGCATCCTCTTTCATATTGCCGGTTTTGTCTTGAAGCGAGCTTTGGGCTTTTTCCATTTCCTGGGCAATCTGCAGAGCTTTTTCCAGAGCCTGTTCTTTTTTGATGCTTTCCAAAAGCTGGAGGGTCTGATCAATCTTTTTACTGAAATCATCCATGGAGAACTTCATGTTTTCCATGGCTTTACGCAGCTCTTCGGGATTGAGTTGCATCAAAGCCTGTTCAAATTTACTCATCGCCTCATGCAGTTCTTCCGTGCTGATTTCCTGCATCAGCTCTTGGATACGCTGCATTTTATCCATGGTTTCCTGGGAGATGGCGTCGTTTTTCTGCAGACGGTCAATCAGCTTTTGATAGTCCTCGGCAACGTCTTCAACCTGTTGGCTCAGTTGCTGTTGGGTATCCAGCATCTGCTCCAGTTGTTTTTTATCCTCCCACTTTATCTCATCTTTATTCAAAAGTTCCCGGCGTTTTTGTTCAAAATCCTTTTGCAGGTCACGGGATTCCTTCAGCGCCGATTCCAAATCTCCCGCCCGCAGTTTTTCCTGACGTTCCATTTCCTGATAAATCTCGGCGATGGTGGGATAGCGAGCCTTGTATTTCGCGGATTGCGCGCTCTGGCGGTCTGGGGAATTGTCATGCACCTGAGCCCAATAGGTGACGGCATCTCCGGGCAAAAGCCCATAAGGTTTCAGGTCAAACACATAATCCAGAGTGAAAAGCTTGGATGTGATGAGCGAACTGAGCAACTTGGATTGGGCGGGTTTGTCGTTTATCTGATAATGCAGGCTCAGGTCGCGCAAACCAAAATCATCACTGGCGGTGATAATCAGCGGCAAGAGCAGGCTTTGGTCCAAAAGCGTGTCTTCTCCGGGGAAGATGATATTCACCTCGGGAACGTTGTCTGGAATCACGTTAATCGTCTTTTCTTCCGGCTTGGATTTTCTGCCTAAAAAGTCCGTGAGCTCCAGCCACCAGGTCTTGGAATTGATAACGGTTAACCTGGTACTGAACCGGTTTTCTCCCGCTTTTTGCATATTTTGGGAACTGCCGTCGGAAAAACGCATCACCGCGCTTTCCACCGGGATATTCGTATCCAGGGAAAGGATTACCTGGGTATGTTTATAAGCCTCGATGTTGCCATAACTAAGGCTGTCTCTGCGTTCTCCCAAGCCGGTATGGCTGGGATATTTATAGAGCAATTCCCAATTCCGCGCGAAAGGCTCATCCAGGCAGACCGCCTTGTAAACCGAGCTTTTCGCCACCTCGTTTTCAACGTAGTATTCGATGGTGTTTTCCAAAGCGGGAAAGTTGTAGGAAAAATCGGTCAAAACCAATTCCCGCCACTGTTTGTCCCAACGGTAGAACAGCCTGTGTTTCAAGCGTTTATCCGGGTTTAAAACCTTGATGATGAGCTGTTGACCCTTGCCCAGGGTCACATTTCCAGGGCTGAGCTCGATGGTGGATTTATATTGGATGGCTTCGGCTTTCACACCCTTGAATTGTTTCATGGCATAGCGAAAATCGTCCCAGGAAAGAGCCCAAACGCTCACAATCCCCACCAAAATGAACAGCAAAATGAACCACTGATTGGGCCCAAAGAGCCGTGGCAGCTTGTATTTGGAGCCTTCCAACCGCTTCTGGGCCTGTTGAGCCAAAAGCTCCAGAACCCCTTCGTCTTCCTGTTGCTGATTCAGCTCAAAGAGGTTTTGATAGAGATCGTCTTCATGCGGGGTCTGGTGGTCCAGCCAACGCGCTGTGAGACGATTGTCAAAAAAAGCCCTGAAGGCATGATAGATGAGGAAAACAATGGCGCCGGCGGCAAAAACCCGCAAAAAATAGTTCAGCCAAACCAGCAGGGGAGATTGCGCCGGGCTGTTCAGCCACACCAAATAGTAGGCATGAAGAGCCACAACGAGGCACACCACCGCCACCATCAAGGCGCGCATGATGACCTGCAGATTCAAGCCCCGCTTAAAGTTATGCAATCTACGAAAAAACTCGTTCATCCTTGTCTTCCTTTCCAAGCCTAAAATTCAAGACACCTCGTTTTTCGTCAACCACAATTTGGCTTTTCCGTCCATAAGCCACTCTGATTCGCCCTTGACCCTGGCTCGGCAGTAACTTTGGTATACTTCATTATCATCCCCTGAAAGAATAGGGATGTTCGAGAGGCATCAGGCAGTTACTCTTGTGTCAGAGTCAAGGGCGGGTCAAGATTTGGGACACCCAAAGAAGCGAAGTCTTTATTTTTAAAAGGAAAACAATCCTGTCATGAAGAGTGGAAATTGAAAAAAAGCGCTTGACCGGATGGCGCAGCCCAAAAAAAGTGGAGTCTTACTCATGAAATCCCTTGATTTTCACTATAGGGAGGCTTGACAAAAAGTTTGACAAACAATCGTGTTTCAGCCATGAGACGAGAATAATCCAAGGTTAAAAAGATTTGAATACAATAGATAAAAAAGTAGATAGCCAGGGCACCGCGGAAGTTTACGAAAATCCTTTGGGAGTGGAAAAAACCTCCGTGTTATTGCGCGAATTTTCCATTCCAGCCATTGTCGGAATGATGGTGAGCGCGCTCTACAACGTTGTGGACCGCATCTACATCGGAAATGCTCCGGATATCGGCTCCCAGGGTCTGGCGGGCATCACGATTGGCTTTCCCATCATGATTTTACAGCTTGCCATAGCGCTGCTTTTCGGCATCGGCGGCGCCACGCTTTTCGCCATCAAACTGGGTGAGAAAAAGCTGGAGGAGGCGGACGGGATTTTGGGCAACACCTTCGCGCTGCTGCTCATCAGCGGATTTTTGTTCATGCTTTTCGGCATCTCGTTCCATAAACCGCTTCTACGCCTCTTTGGCGCCAGTGAAAATGTGTTGCCCTACGCGATGGACTATATGCGCATCATCTTCTTTGGCTCGATGTTCCACATGACCAGCCTGGGGATGAACCACATGATGCGAGCCAACGGAAAGCCGAATCTGGCAATGATAACCATGTTCGCAGGCGCGGGCACAAACATCATTCTGGACCCCATCTTTATTTTTGGATTCAAAATGGGGATAGCAGGCGCGGCTTGGGCGACCATCATCTCGCAGGCTGTTTCCATGACCTGGGTGGTGGGAAACTTTTTGCGCAAAAAGAACCGGCACAGGATTCAATTCAGGCTGATGAAGCTGCGCTGGAGCAACGTTCGCCGCATCGCGGCTCTGGGAACGCCCAGCTTTGTTTTGCAGAGTACCAACAGCGTTTTGCACGTTATTTTAAATCAAAGCCTTTTTAAGCATGGGGGAGACATTGCCATTTCCGCCATGGGCATTGTGAACAGTGTGCAAACCATCCTGTTGATGCCCATCACGGGTTTGAACCAGGGTTTGCAGACCATCATCAGCTTCAACTTTGGCGCCCGCAAGTATGACCGCATAAAACAAGCTGAAAGGCAGGCCATGACAGTCGCCACCATCATTGTGGTGGTAGGCTGGATGCTCACACGCCTATTTCCAACCCAGATTGTGTCAATGTTTAACCGCGAGTCGGAACTGCTGAAACTTGGCAGCTACGCCCTGAAAACCTGGTTTTGGATGCTGCCTGTGGTGGGGTTCCAGATTTTGGGGGCAAACTTCTTCCAAGCCATTGGGCGTCCGCTTTCCGCCATGACGCTCACCCTCACCAGACAGGTGTTGCTGCTCATTCCCGCCATTATCGTGTTTTCAAGGCTTTGGGGTTTGGAGGGCCTGCTTTTCGCGGCGCCTTTCGCGGATGGACTGGCAGCCGTCATCACCGGGCTAAGGTTTCGGATTGGGATAAGGTCTTTGGGGCAAGAAGTGAAAGAGAGCAAATTTCTGAAAGCGTGATTGGCACGCGCTTTATCAAGCTTGAACAAAAAAAGCGGGAGACCTTTGCTCCCGCTTTCTTTTAACACTTTTTTGTTTTTACTGAAGATCAGGTAAATCTCTTTCCGCGGTTATTCTGAAAAACCTTTTTTGGGGGGATAAATCAACAAGTGTGGATTTGGACACTTCGGGTGTTGAATCCACAGTGTGAAGCAGCACCGTGCTTTGGGGCGGGAAGTTTGGATCATCGTTTGCCCAAATCTTGAAACGGCTGTAGGGGGTGCCGTAATCCCAGGCCATAAGTGCCTGCAAATCTGAATGTTTTGAAATCTGAATATCGCCGATTAAAGGCAGAGGACTCCAGGTGGTTGTTTGCGGCTCGCTGAGGTTGTTGGTTTCGTCGGTTTCAACTATATCGTTGTGCGTATCCACCCGCGCCCAGGCAGTCCAGGTTCCGGCAATATCCGTGCTCATTTGGGGGAAGCTGACAAATTTTGTTTTTCCCGCTTCCAGGTTGCTTATGAAGCCATGAGAGCTTCCCTGGGTTCCTGCCGCTGGAGCTGAGAGAGAATTTGGATAAAAATCCACTCTGATGTCGCCCACATAGTCTTGAGTTCCAATATTTTTTACGCGGGCGGAGGAAGTTCTAATTCCGCAAACATATTCATCACTTTGCGTAATAATGATACGGTCGACAATGAAGTCAACATCGGAGCCAGTCCAGAAAATGAGACCATGGAGATCATCTTCATAAGCGGCGCCGCTGAAAACACCGTAGTAATTTGTGAAGATGACGCTCCCCTGGTTCAGGCTTTTGCGTACGTTTCTATAGTTTTGATAAGCTGCTGGGCGACGAGGAAACTGGATGCTGTCCCAAGTTAGATTTTGTTCGTTATCAATGGTGATGAGCGTGCCGTTTTGTATCCCGGTACTGAAGCTGCTGTTTGATAATTGAACACAGTTCGAGCCCGATTCAAAATAGAGACCGTCTGTTCCCAAATTTTCAAACTTGGTCTGGGTTGCTTCAAATTTACCACCCGAGTGAACGTTGAAATTATAGTAGTGGTTCGAGGCTAAACCAGTGACAGCGGCTGGGGAGCCTTGGACCCCGTTGGATTTGAAAGAACCTCCATCATTAATGTTAATCGTACTGGAATCATTCATTTTGAGTGAAGCTGAGCTTGGCATATCCAGCGTGCCGTCAGCGTTCACATTGATGTCGGCCATGCAATGAAGAATGCCTGCAATAATCAAATAACCTTGATTGATGTCGATATTTCCGTTGCAAAGAACCGAGTAATAGGGATTAGCAATTTCCAAAGATGAGCCTGGCTCAGCCAAATCGACAATCAGATTGTGCAGGTTGTTTGTGGAAGATATATCCAATACTAAATCTCCATCTCCCACTATAATAATAGAGCCGCCGCTGGGATTAAAGTTATCTGCTTGGCATGAAAAACCACCTGCAATTTCAATTGTTCCACCTGAAATGTTTGTTGTCATCAGACTATTGGAGGGAATCCAAAGGTCGTAGTTGGTGTATATCAGCCTGCCTTCTGTAATCTCAACCTCACCGGCTATCCACTTATTGGCGCCATTGCCTGTTGCAGTGATACTTATCTCTCCACCATGCAAATGAATTTCACCGTCCAAAGAAACGTTTGGCGCCGTGATATTTATTTCGCCATCCGTGTGGCACCAGAAAGAGCCCATGATGTTTGGGTTTAGAACCTTGTTGATGGATAAAACACCCAGATCCTTTACTTCCACCACGCCGGCAGTCCAATCGTAATTTTCGCAGTTTATATATACGTATTCGTCTGGAATTAGGCTTTCGACGCGGAAAACGGAGTCTTCTGGTTTGTTCACTTCGAGGGTGTAGAATTCTTCGCTGTTTGTGCAGGTTTGTAATCCGGAACCATTGAACACCACAGCTCCCTCGCCTTCAAGGAAGTTGTCATGACCAGAGTTGTTTATCCAGTTTCCTGCCACATACATGGTGTGAAAGTCACCTGAATATGGGTCTAAAACACTGAACTCACCGCTTTCCAGGATAAAATCCCCCTTAATGGTGAGGTCATTTCGCAAACGATAAGTAGTGCCTATATCTGCCTGGACAATGAGGTCAGGAAGCCAGCTTCCGTCTTGGACACTAAGATCAACCAAACTTACATGCCCTTCGCTAACTAACTTCACCGTTCCCCCTGTGGGTTGAAAATCAGAATCGTAAGAAAAAATATATATATTTTTACAAACTATCGTTCCACCGGACATGACAGCGGTTGAACCAGAATCCAAGTGGAAATAACCATCCGGCAAGTTCAAGGTTCCGGCAGAAATATTCAGATGTTTATAAAAATGATCGTACACACTTCCGATAGTAATCTTTCCTTCGGGGTGAGACAGCGACCAGTTGCCATAAGAGCCCGAAGTACTCAATTCAACGATGAAGTGGGCGTTTGTATCCATATCAACTCCGCCAGAGTGGACGTATATGCTATGGCATCTTACTTCAACCCCACTGGCAAAACTCAGAGCATAGTCGCCTGTATCAATGCGAACAATAGAGAAGTTTTGATTGTTTTTAATTGTGGTATCTGAGGTTTTCCCGGTGAACCAAACATTATGCGGATAAATATCAGGGTCGCCGGTCAAATTTGTCCAGTCTCCACCCACTTCCAAAACGGAAAATGTGAGTTCTGCTCCACTTAATAGGTTAAAGTCACCTTTCACTACCACTGCGGGACCTGTAAGGTATTGAGTTTCTCTTAAGCCTTCCTCGTTGTTTACTGTCATGTTATTGAAATAATTGCCTGGTCCATTAAGGTTTAATTCTGCTTGACCGGGCAAGCTAAATTCAATCGTGCCGGAGTTACATTTCAGACCGTAATCGGTTGAAGAGCCGGTGTTGGCATCCGTGATATACCTGGTTACGATGGTGCCGCTGGAAGCAATTAAGAGCTTATTTTGGTCTGCGATAAAAATACTGGGCACAGTCATTCCTACGCCACTATAAGTAACAGAGGCGTTACTAGTGTCTCGTCAAGCATCGATTGTCGGATAGAGTCGTTTCAGCTTGATTCTTGAATTCTGAGTTGTAAACTGCCAGTTGATGCGGCACTTTTTATTGTTTCTTGCGAACGTCCAAGCCA
>Ga0172382_10000527_pt1 | contig 72697 bp, 82 predicted proteins | sample Leawel138RmetaG_FD_122245 | JGI IMG/M metagenome (GOLD analysis project Ga0172382, IMG submission 122245) | Leachate microbial communities from a municipal landfill in Southern Ontario, Canada - Leachate well 138R metaG | ecosystem: Engineered > Solid waste > Landfill > Unclassified | place...
CTCGTTGAGCGACTTGCGGCCGAAGTTCGGCGTGCGGAGCATCTCGGCCTCGGTCTTCTGGACCAGGTCGCCGATGTAGATGATGTTGTCGTTCTTGAGGCAGTTGGCCGAACGCACCGACAGCTCAAGCTCATCCACCTTCTTGAGCAGGTAGCGGTTAAGCTGATTGGTGTCGCCCTCGTCGCTCGGCGCGGCGGCGGCCATGCCGATCATCGGCGAGGCGCCCATCGGCGCGATGTCCTCGAAGTGGACGAACAGCGCGAGTTGGTCCTGCAGGATGCGCGCGGCATAGGCCACGGCGTCCTCGGGCGTGACGGTGCCATCGGTCTCGATCGTGAGGCTCAGCTTGTCGAAGTCCAGCTCCTGCCCGATACGGGCGTTATCGACCTTGTAGGAGACCTGGCGCACCGGCGAGTAGAGCGAATCGACCGGGATCAGGCCGATCGGCGCATCGACCGGGCGGTTCGACACGGCCGGGACGTAGCCCTTGCCGGTGTCTGCGGTCAGTTCCATGTTCAGCGTCGCGCCTTCGTCGAGGCGGCAGATCACGAGGTCCTTGTTCATCACCTCGATGTCACCAGTGACGGCAATGTCGCCGGCGGTGACTTCGGCCGGACCGGTGGCCGAGAGCTGGAGCCGCTTCGGGCCCTCTCCCTGCATCTTGAGCGCGATCTGCTTGACGTTGAGAACGATGTCGGTGACGTCTTCGCGCACGCCGGCGAGGCTCGAGAATTCATGCAGGACATTCTCGATCTTGATCGAGGTAATCGCCGCCCCCTGGAGCGAGGACAGCAGCACGCGGCGCAGCGCGTTGCCCAGCGTCAGGCCGAAGCCACGCTCGAGCGGCTCGGCGACGAAGGTCGCACGGCGCTTGGGGTCGTTGCCCGCCTTCACCTCGAGGTTGTTGGGCTTCTTCAGTTCCTGCCAGTTCTTGATGTTGACAGTCATGGACTTCCCCTAGGGTTATTTCTTGCGGCAGCGGCCGCGTTCCCCAACGGGGCCGCGGCCGATCCGAAAAACGGCGGAGCGAGCCCCGCCCGAAACTCGATCAGACGCGGCGACGCTTGGAGGGTCGGACACCGTTGTGCGGAATCGGCGTGACGTCGCGGATCGAGGTGATGGTGAAGCCCACGGCCTGCAGGGCGCGCAGTGCGCTCTCGCGGCCAGAGCCGGGCCCCTTCACCTCGACCTCGAGCGTGCGCACGCCGTGCTCGGCCGCCTTCTTGCCGGCGTCGTCGGCGGCCACCTGGGCGGCATAGGGCGTCGACTTGCGGCTGCCCTTGAAGCCCATCATGCCGGCCGAGGACCAGCTGATGGCGTTGCCCTGGGCATCGGTGATGGTAACCATCGTGTTGTTGAAGCTGGCATTGACGTGCGCGATGCCGCTGGTGATGTTCTTGCGCTCGCGGCGCTTAATGCGCTGGGGTTCGCGTGCCATGATCTTTGTCCTTCAATTGGACCGGAGAGTTTTCCTGCCTCTGCCAGCACACCATGTCCGGGGACAGGTGCCTTCGGCCGAGAAATAGGGAAAACAGCCCCCGGGACTGTTTTCTGATCCTACTTCTTCTTGCCGGCGATGGGCTTCGCCTTGCCCTTGCGGGTGCGGGCGTTCGTGTGCGTGCGCTGGCCGCGGACGGGCAGTCCCTTGCGGTGGCGCAGGCCGCGATAGCAGGCCAGGTCCATCAGGCGCTTGATGTTCATCGCGGTCTCGCGACGAAGATCGCCTTCCACCGTGTGGTCAGCGTCGATGGTTTCGCGGATGTGCAGCACTTCCTGGTCGGTCAGGTCCTGCACGCGACGGCTGTGGTCGATGCCCAGCTTGTCGACGATCTGGCGGGCCTTGAAGGCGCCGATACCGTGAATGTATGTGAGCGCGATGATCACGCGCTTGTTGGTGGGGATATTTACCCCGGCAATACGAGCCACTGAATTCTCCTGCTCCACAGGGGCGGCGCCAATTCGCGGGCGGACTGCCGCGACCCCCATCTCAACGCGTTGACATCCGGCAGAACTCAAAGGCAAAAAGCCCGGTCAGCGAGCACAGGTGCAACCGCCTTCCGGACTCAACCACTTCTGTCGAATGAAGGGCGCGCTTAGGGTGATTCGCCAACGCTGTCAACGTCGCGACGCCAAAAACCTCCGCTCATCGAAACTTCGACGAGACCTGCTCTATCGTGTTTCCTTACAGGATCGCCCCGGCGAGGTCAAAGCGAGAAGCGCCCGCTTGGCCGCCGCCGGTGTCAGAGCCGGGAACAGGCGGTCCAGCGCGGACCGGCCGCCCCGTGCCCGGCCTCAGCGCAGCGCGCTCTCGATCGCCGCCGTCACCTCGTCCATCGGTGCCATGCCGTCGACGCGCACGACGATACCGCGGGCTTCGTAGATCGGCAGGATCGGTGCGGTCTTGGCGCGGTATTCGCCCATGCGCGTGCGGACGGTCGCCTCGTTGTCGTCCGGCCGGCGCTTGAACTCGCTGCCCCCGCACTTGTCGCAGACCCCGGCGACCTTGGGCTGCTCGAACTTGTCGTGGTAGCCCTTGCCGCACGTGGCGCAGGTGTAGCGGCCGGTGATACGCTCGACCAGCGCGTCCTCGTCGACGGCGAGTTCGATCACGCGATCGAGCTTACGGCCCCGGCCGGCAAGGATGCCGTCGAGCGAATGGGCCTGCGCCTCGGTGCGCGGATAGCCGTCGAAGATCACCCCGGTTTCAAGCGTGAGGCCGGCCAGCTTCTGGTCGATCATGGCCGAGACGATCTCGTCCGAGACCAGCCCGCCCGTATCCATCACCTCCGCAACCTGCCGGCCTAGAGGGGTATCGGCCTTGCGCGTTTCGCGCAGCATGTCGCCGGTGGAGAGCTGGACCATGCCGCGGCTTTCGACCAGACGCTGTGCCTGGGTGCCCTTGCCCGCGCCCGGCGGTCCCAGCAGGATGATGTTCACGTCGTCGCCCTCTTATGCTTTCGCGGCGCTCAGCGCAGCCGGCCTTTGAGTTTCGCTTTCTTGATCAGATCGCCGTACTGGTGCGCCAGGAGATGCGACTGGATCTGGGTGATCGTGTCGACGGTGACGTTGACGACGATCAGCAGGCTGGTGCCGCCCACGACCAGGAACCGCATTCCCGTCTGCGCGATGACGTATTCGGGAACGACGCAAACCACCGTCAGGTAGATGGCGCCGACCACCGTGATGCGCGTCAGCACGTAGTCGAGATAGCTGGCGGTGTTCTTGCCGGGACGGATCCCGGGGATGAAGCCGCCGTTGCGCTTCAGGTTCTCCGCGGTCTCCTCCGGGTTGAACACCACGGCGGTGTAGAAGAACGTGAAGAAGATGATGCCGACGGCATAGAGCGCCATGTAGGTCGGCTGGCCGTGCTGCAGGTACTGGTTGATTTGCTGGACCACGCTGCCGAACGCGGTGTCGGGCGAGAGCGAGCTGCCGGCGAACTGGCTGATCGTCAGCGGCAGCAGCAGCAGCGAACTGGCAAAGATCGGCGGGATGACGCCCGAAGTGTTGAGCTTCAGCGGCAGGTGGCTGCGATCCGCCTGCATCATGCCGCGCTGCGTCGCGCGCTTGGGATACTGGATCAGCAGCCGCCGCTGGGCGCGTTCCATGAAGCAGATCAGCAGGATCATGCCCACCAGCAGCAGGACCACGACGGCGATCAGGAAGCCGTTGATCGAGCCTGTCCGACCACCCTCGAACAGATTGGCGATGGCCGTCGGCATCTGCGCAACGATGCCCGCCATGATGATCAGCGAGGTGCCGTTGCCGATCCCGCGGGAGGTGATCTGCTCACCGATCCACAGCAGGAACATCGTGCCGCCGACCAGCGAGGTAAGGCCGGCGACATAGAACAACACGCCTGGATCGACCGCGAAGCCCTGCACTTCGGCGTTCTTGAGGATGGCGAAGCCTTGAACCACGCTGAGCAGCACCGTGCCGTAACGGGAGTACTGGTTCAGCTTCTTGCGCCCCGAATCGCCTTCCTTCTTCAAGGCGGCGAGCGTCGGATGGAGCGCGGCGGCAAGCTGCACCACGATCGAGGCGGTGATGTAGGGCATCACGCCCAGGCTGATCAGGCTGTAGTTCGACAGCGCGCCGCCCGAGAACATGTTGAAGAAATCGAGGATGCCGCCGGCGCTGCGATCGAGAAACTGCTTGAGCGCAACGGGATTGATCCCCGGCAGCGGCACGAACGTGAGGAAGCGGAACACGACCAGCGCCCCGATGGTGAACCAGATCCGCTTCTTGAGCTCGGTCGCCTTGGAAAAATTGGCGAAGCTCAGATTGCTCGCGATATTGTCGGCGCGTGATGCCATTTAGGGATTAGCCTTGCTTGGGCACCGGGTCGGCCCGGTCGCCTCGTCCATATGGGAACGGCCCATATAGTGCGTGGGCGGGGATGCAAGAACCCCGCCCTGCCTGGTCCTGCGATTATTCGGTCGCTTCGCCCCTGGCTGCGGGAATTTCCACCGACCCGCCGGCCTTCTCGACCGCCTCGCGCGCGCCCTTCGACACGCCGGCAACCTTGAAGCTGGCCTTCGCGGTGAACGCACCCTTGCCGAGCAGGCGGACGCCGTCCTTGCCGCCGCGCGCCAGGCCCGCGCCCTTGAGCGCCGCATGGTCGATCACCGCGCCGGCATCGAGCTTGCCCGCGTCGATCGCCTTCTGGATCAGCCCGAGGTTCACCTCGGCATAGTCCTTGGCGAAGATGTTGTTGAATCCGCGCTTCGGGATACGCATGTGCAGCGGCATCTGGCCGCCCTCGAAGCCAGCGATCGAAACGCCTGAACGCGCCTTGGCGCCCTTCTGGCCGCGGCCGGCGGTCTTGCCCTTGCCCGAGCCGATGCCCCGGCCGACGCGCATGCGTCCCTTGCGGGCACCGTTGTTGTCACGCAGTTCATTGAGTTTCATGGATATGCACTCGCTTTCGCTTTGGTCGCGCTTGATGGAAGGGCAGGCCCTTAGGCCAAGCGGCACCGGCTGTCACCCCCTTTTGCCGGCCCCGCCCTTCCTCCAGCCGCGTCGAACCGCGAGACGTCGCATCACGTCGCGACCTTGTCGCGGGAGGTGTTTCCCTTGATCCTCACCAGCGGATAGAGCAGTTCCTCCACCCAATGGGCATCGTGGCCGGGCAGCCCGTAGCGATACGGCCGCCCGTCGGGAATGTGCAGCGTGCCAAAGGCCCAGTCCCAGACCGCGAGCATCACGCCGAAGTTGCGATAGGACGCGCCGTCCCGGCCGAAGCCGTGATGCGTGTGATGCAGCCCGGGCGAAATCAGGATGTGCTCGAGCCCGCGAAACAGGCGGCCGAAGACGCGGTGCCGGCGGATGGGATCGTCCCACCGGAAATTGCTGTGTGTCACGACGTTCCAAACCGCAATCAGCGCCGTCGCGATACCCGCAGCCTCGCCGAGCCCGAAATATATCGCCAGGCTCATCGTCCAGGCATTGGGGATCACCACGTACCACCACAGGTTCAGGCGCATCCAGACCGCGACGTTCATGTAGGCGGCGCTGTGATGCGTGCGATGGAGCATCCACAACAGCGATTTCGATTTCGACGTGGTGTGCGCCCAGCGGTGCACCCAATAGAAGAAGAACTCCGCGTAAAGGAGCACGGCCGGAATCGCGATCCAGAGAGGCACGCCGGCCAGCGTTCCCCGGTAGGCCGGAAACAGCCGGGCCCACAATGCAGCGATCGCCACGCTGGCCAGGGGACCGATGGCAAAGCGCCCCAGGGTCATGCCGATGACCAGCAGTGGAATTTCACCTTTCCGCTTGTAGGCGCCGCGATGACGGCCGGCGAAAACCTCGGCCAGGAGCACCACGACAGCCCCCACCGTGATCCAGAACATATACAAGCGGACATCCATGGCCTTCTCCCTTGGCGATGGCCGCCGTGTTGCCTGCCCCGAGGTCGATGTCTAATGCATTCTAAATGGCGACATGATACCTATATTGCATGACGACAATCAGCCTTGCGCGCCTGCGGCATATCCTGGCCGTTGCCCGGACCGGCAGCTTCTCGCTCGCCGCCGAGGAAGAAGGCATTTCCCAACCTGCGCTCAGCCGGAGCATCCAGGCTTTCGAGGCACGATACGACGTTCGCCTGTTCGACCGGAACCGAGGCAACATAACCTTGACGCCGGCCGGGGAACTGGCGGTCAATCAGGCCAGGAATATGCTGGCGGCCGCCGCCCAACTGGATCGCGGCATGTCGCTCTATCGCAAAGGCGGTGCGGGACGGATCGGAATCGGCCTTGGCCCCCTGCTGGCCAGTGTGCTCCTGCCCACACTCGGAAAGCGACTGCTGCGCGCCTCCCCGCTGCTGCAGATCGTCACCCGGATCAGTCCCGCCGATCAGTTGCACGCCGACCTGATCGACGGCCAGATCGAAGCAGTCATCGGCAATCGCTGGCATCTCAACCAGCTTCCCGGCGTGGAAAGGGTCTATCTTGGCCGCATCCCGCTCGCCATGGTCGTGCGCCATGGCCACCCCGCGGCCGGAACGCGCCGATTGACGCAGAAGGACCTGGCACCCTTTCCCGTTGCCGGCGCGATCGAGCCGCCGGCAAGAACACCCAGCCTCCCGACCGGCGCGTTCGTCTGCGACAACTATCACATCCTCAGGGAAATCGTGATGGAGACCGACTGCCTGTGGCTGACCTCGCCCACCTTCGTTGCCGCGGAACTGCGAGCGGGAACGCTCGACCTGCTGGATGTCGCCGACCTCGAACCGGACCATGCAGAAATCTGGCTGGCCACCTTGCGCAACAAGACGGCCTCCCCTGCCCTGACCACTCTGGTCGACATGGCGCGCGACATCCTGACGGCAACGCCTTGATCTCGCTCGAAAGAATGCTGCCAAAAAACGAAAAGCCCCGGCTTTCGCCGAGGCTTCCCGTGAGCATGACTCGCGCTTGCGCGATCAGTCGATCACGGCCACCATGTGCGGCAGCTTCGCGATCGCGCCGCGCACTTCCGGGGTGTCCTCCACCTCGACGACGCGGTTCATCTTGCCCAGGCCCAGGCCGATGAGGGTCTTCTCCTGCTTGCCCGGCCGGCGGATCGGCGAACCGATCTGCTTGATCTTGATTTTCGCCATCGTGCTTACTCCGTGATCGCTTCGGCGGCGGCCTCGGCCTCCACCGCAGTCGCGCCACCGCGGCCGAGCAAGTCGGCGACCTTCTTGCCGCGACGCTGCGCCACCGACTTCGGCGACGTCTGGCTGACCAGCGCGTCAAAGGTGGCGCGGATCATGTTGTAGGGGTTCGAGGTGCCGACCGACTTGGTCACCACGTCCGCAACGCCCAGGCTCTCGAACACGGCGCGCATCGGGCCGCCCGCGATGATACCGGTACCGGCTGGAGCCGACCGGACGTTGACCCGGCCCGCGCCGAAGCGGCCCTTGCCGTCATGGTGCAGCGTCCGGCCTTCCTTGAGCGGCACGCGAACCATCTTCTTCTTGGCCGACGCGGTCGCCTTGGTGATCGCCTCGGGAACCTCGCGGGCCTTGCCGTGGCCGAAGCCGACGCGGCCCTTGCCGTCACCCACCACGACCAGCGCGGCGAAACCGAAGCGCTTGCCGCCCTTCACGGTCTTCGACACACGGTTGATGTGGACGAGTTTCTCGATCAGTTCCTCGCCGCCATCATCGTCGCCGCCACGGCCACGACGGTCGCGGTCACCACGGCCCCGGCCGCGATCGCCGCCACGCCCGTCACGATCGCCGCCACGGCCGCGTCCGCCGCGTCCGCCGGGACCACCGCGTCCCCCGGGGCTGCTTTCGCGCGCCTCGACGACGTGATCACCGCCCTGGGTGGCTTCGGCCGCGATCTGGCCTTCGTTGTTCGTTTCGTCTGCCATCATCAGAACTCCAGCCCGCCTTCACGCGCGGCGTCGGCCAGCGCCTTGACGCGGCCATGGAACAGGAAGCCGCCGCGATCGAACACGACGGAGGTCACGCCGGCCTTCTTGGCCGCCTCGGCAAGCTCCTTGCCCACCTGGGCGGCGGCGTCGGTCGTGGCGCCGGGCCCCTTGCCGCCCTTGGTCAGCGTCGATGCCGCGGCGACCGTGCGGCCGGCGACATCGTCGATGATCTGGGCGTAGATATGCCGGCCCGACCGATGCACGGAGAGACGGGGACGCCCACCGGCACGGGCCTTCAGGGCGGTGCGAACCCGCCGCTTGCGGCGGGCGAACAGAGAGAGCTTGGCCATTACTTCTTCTTCCCTTCCTTGCGGAAGATGTACTCGCCGCGATAGCGGATGCCCTTGCCCTTGTAGGGCTCCGGCTTGCGCCAGCGACGGATCTCGGCGGCAACCTGGCCGACCTTCTGCTTGTCGATCCCGCTGATCTCGATCGTCGTGTTATCCGGCGTCTTGATCTCGATGCCCTCGGGCACCGCGAAGTCAACGTCGTGGCTGTAGCCGAGCTGCAGCTTAAGGTTCTTGCCCTGCGCGTTCGCACGATAACCGACGCCGGTGATGTCGAGCGTCTTGGTGTAGCCCTCGGTAACGCCGTTCACGAGGTTCTGCACCAGCGTGCGCTGCATGCCCCAGAACGATCGCGCCCGCTTGGTGTCGTTGGCCGGCTGCACCGAGATGCTGCCGTCGGCGACCGTGTAGGTCACGTCGTCAGCGAGGCTCAGCGTGAGGGTGCCCTTGGGGCCCTTCACAGTGAGGGCGCCGTTCGCGATGTCGGCGCTGACGCCGTTCGGAATGGCAACCGGCTTCTTGCCGATGCGGCTCATCAGAACACCTCCGCAAGCACTTCGCCGCCGACGTTCTGTGCGCGCGCTTCGGCATCCGAGAGCACGCCACGGGGCGTCGAGACGATGGTGATGCCAAGGCCGTTGCGGACTACCGGCAGTTCCTTGCTGCCCGAATAGACCCGGCGGCCGGGCTTGGAGACGCGGGCCACGTGCTTGATCGCGGGCTCGCCCTCAAAATACTTCAGCTCGATGCGAAGCTGCGGGTGGGCGCCGGTAGCGTCCTGGCTGTAGCCGCGGATGTAGCCTTCGCGCTGCAGCACTTCGAGCACGTTCGCGCGCAGCTTCGATGCCGGCGACAGGACGGCGTCCTTCTTCGCCCGCTGGCCGTTGCGGATACGGGTGAGCATATCACCCAGGGGATCGGTCAGTGCCATGGCTCTTCCTTACCAGCTCGACTTCGTCACGCCCGGGATCATGCCCTTGTTGGCAAGATCGCGGAGCTCGACGCGGCAGAGGCCGAACTTGCGATAATAGCCGCGCGGGCGGCCGGTGGTGGCGCAGCGGTTGCGCACCCGGGTGGGGTTCGCGTTACGCGGAATCTCCGCGAGCTTCAGCCGCGCGATCAGGCGCTCGGTATCGTCGAGCGACTGGTCGTTGGCCTGCGCCTTCAGGGCCGCGTACTTCGCAGCATACTTCTGAACCAGCTTCTTGCGACGCTCGTTCTTGTTCACGGAACTCAGTTTCGCCATGGACTTAAGCTCTCTTCTTCAAATTGCAGTCACGCGGCCTGCTGCTGTTCAGCAGCATCCTGCGGAAAGGGGAAACCGAACAGGCGGAGCAGTTCGCGCGCCTCGTCGTCGGTCTTGGCAGTGGTGGTCACGATGATGTCCATCCCGCGCACCTTCTCGATCTGATCGTAGCTGATCTCAGGAAAGATGATCTGCTCCTTGAGACCCATCGCGTAGTTGCCACGCCCGTCGAAGCTCTTGGGGTTGAGCCCGCGGAAGTCGCGGATGCGGGGCATCGCCACGGTGATCAGCCGGTCGAGGAACTCATACATGCGCTCGCGGCGCAGCGTGACCTTGCAGCCGATCGCCATGCCCTCACGCAGCTTGAACTGCGCGATCGACTTCTTGGCCTTGGTGACCACCGGCTTCTGGCCGGCGATGAGCTGCATCTCTTCGACCGCGGTCGTGACCTTCTTGCGATCCTGCGTGCCCTCGCCCACGCCCATGTTGAGCGTGATCTTCTCGATCTTCGGCACTTCCAGACGGTTCTTGTAACCGAACTTCTCGATCATCGCGGCAACGATCTGGTCGTCGTACTTCTTGCGAAGCCGCGGCGTGTACTTGTCAGCCATCGATCGTCTCCCCGGACTTCACGGCCACACGGACCTTCCTGCCGTCCTTGGTCTCGAAACGGACGCGGGTGGGCTTGCCGTCCTTCGGATCGGCCAGGCTCACCTTCGAGATGTGCAGCGGCGCCTCGCGGCGGTCGATGCCGCCCTGCGGGTTGCCCTGCGTCGGCTTGCGGTGGCGCACGGCGACGTTGATGCCGGACACCAGCACCTTGTCGTCCTTGGGAAGGACCTGCAGGACGGTGCCGGTGCGGCCCTTGTCCTTGCCCGAGCGGACGACGACGCTGTCGCCCTTCTTGATCTTCGCGGCGGCCATCACAGCACCTCCGGAGCGAGCGAGATGATCTTCATGAAGCCGCGGCCGCGCAACTCGCGCACGACGGGGCCGAAGATACGGGTGCCAATCGGCTCCTCGTTCTTGTTGATCAGCACGGCGGCGTTCGTGTCGAAGCGGATGACGCTGCCGTCGGCGCGGCGCACGTCCTTCTTGGTGCGCACGATCACCGCGCGGTGGACGTCGCCTTTCTTGACGCGCGCGCGGGGCTGCGCCTCCTTGACCGACACCACGATGATGTCGCCGACGCCCGCAGTGCGACGCTTCGACCCGCCCAGCACCTTGATGCACTGGACGCGCTTCGCGCCGCTGTTGTCCGCGACGTCGAGATTGGATTGCATCTGGATCATCGATCCGGTTCCTTCTCAACTGGCTTACCGAGACGCCTGGTTTCCCTTTGGCCCGGCAGTTCCGAAAACTGCTTCAACTTCGTCCGTATGAGCCGCGCAGAGCTCAGACGTCGGCCTCGACGGCGGCGGTCTTGCCGATGGTGACGCGCTCGATGACCTTCCAGCTCTTCAGCTTAGACATCGGGCGGGTCTCTTCGATCCGCACGGTCTCGCCCGTCTTGACGACGTTGTCCTCGTCGTGGGCGTGGTACTTCTTCGAGCGGCGGATGATCTTTCCGTAGAGCGGGTGCTTCACCTTGCGCTCGACCTTCACGACCACGGTCTTGTCGGTCTTGTCGGAAACCACGGTCCCGATAAGAATTCGCTTGGGCATCGTAGGCTCCTTACGCCTTGGCCGACTGAGAGCGCTCAGTCTGCAGCGTCTTGATACGGGCGATGTCGCGGCGCACTTCTTTGATGCGCGCCGGACGCTCGAGCTGGTTGGTCGCCGCCTGGAAGCGCAGGTTGAAGGCTTCGCGCTTCAGGTCGCCGAGATCGGCCGAGAGCTGATCGTCGGTCTTGGCGCGCAGATCCCCAATCTTGTTGGAATTCTTGGCCATCATTCGCCTCCCAGGTGCGAGGTGTCGCCGAGGCGGGCGACGACCTTGGTCTTGATCGGCAGCTTCATCGCGGCGCGGCTGAACGCCTCCGCGGCAAGCGGGCCGGCAACGCCGTCCAGCTCGAACAGGATGCGGCCCGGCTTCACGCGGGCAGCCCAGTATTCCACCGAACCCTTGCCCTTACCCTGACGAACTTCGGCAGGCTTCTTCGAGACCGGCACGTCCGGGAAGACGCGAATCCAGAGACGGCCCTGGCGCTTGATGTGGCGCGTGATCGCGCGGCGGGCCGCTTCGATCTGGCGCGCGGTGATCCGCTCGGGCTCCAGCGCCTTGAGGCCGTAGGAGCCGAAGTTGAGATCGGTGCCGCCCTTGGCGTCGCCCTTGATCCGGCCCTTGAAGGCCTTGCGGAACTTGGTTTTCTTCGGTTGCAGCATGGCTTAGTTCCTGCGGTCTTCGCGTGCCGGACGCACGCCGGAGGTCTGGGCCTCCATCATCAGCCGGTCCTGCGCCATCGGGTCATGGCCCAGAATCTCACCCTTGAAGATCCAGCACTTGATGCCGATGATGCCGTAGGCGGTCAGCGCCTCGGCCTCGGCGTAGTCGATGTTGGCGCGCAGCGTGTGCAGCGGCACGCGGCCTTCGCGATACCACTCGACGCGGGCGATCTCGGCGCCGCCGAGGCGGCCGCCGCAAGTGATCCTGATACCCTCGGCGCCAAGACGCAGCGCGGACTGCACCGCGCGCTTCATGGCGCGGCGGAAGGCGACACGGCGAACGAGCTGGTCGGCGATGCCCTGCGCGACGAGCTTCGCGTCGATCTCCGGCTTGCGGATCTCGACGATGTTCAGCTTCACCTCGCTGCCGGTCATCCTGGCCAGCTGCGAGCGCAGCTTCTCGATGTCCGCGCCCTTCTTGCCGATGATGACGCCCGGGCGGGCGGCATAGATCGACACGCGGCACAGCTTGGCCGGACGCTCAATCACCACCTTGGAGATCGCCGCCTGCGGCAGCGTTTCCATGATGTACTTGCGCATCTTGAGGTCTTCCTCAAGCATCGACGCATAGTTCTTGCCTTCGGCGTACCAGCGGCTGTCCCAGGTCCGGTTGATCTGCAGGCGCAGGCCGATCGGGTTGCTCTTATGACCCATGGATCAGGCCTCCTCGACTTCGCGGACCACGATGCGCAGCCGGCTGAACGGCTTCAGGATGCGCGTGGACTTGCCACGGCCGCGCGTGTGGAAACGCTTCATGGTGATCGACTTGCCCACGCTGGCTTCGGCGACCACGAGGGCGTCGACGTCCAGGTTGTGGTTGTTCTCCGCATTGGCGATGGCCGAGGCGAGAACCTTGCGCGCGTCCTGCGCCATGGCCCGCTTCGAGAAGGCGAGGATGTTCATCGCCTCTTCGGCCGTCTTGCCGCGGATCAGCCCAGCAACGAGGTTCAGCTTCTGGGCCGATCCACGGATCGTGGTGCCGACCGACAGCGCTTCCTTCTCGCCAACGCGACGGGGTGCCTTTTCCTTGCCCATTAGCGCTTGCCCTTCTTGTCGGCGGCGTGGCCGGGGAAGTTGCGCGTGGGCGCGAACTCGCCGAGCTTGTGGCCGACCATGTCCTCGTTGACCGAGACCGGGATGAACTTCTGGCCGTTGTAGACGCTGAACGTCAGGCCGACGAACTGCGGCAGAATCGTCGAGCGACGCGACCAGGTCTTGATCGGACCGGCGCGGCTGCCCGCATCCTGCGCGGCTTCCGCCTTCTTCAGCAGGTGCAGGTCGACGAAGGGGCCTTTCCAGACGGAACGTGCCATTGGACCTTACCTCTTCTTCTTTTTGGCGTGGCGGGAGCGGATGATCATGCTGTCGGTCCGCTTGTTGTGACGGGTGCGCGCACCCTTGGTCGGCTTGCCCCACGGCGTGACCGGATGACGGCCGCCCGAAGTCCGGCCCTCACCACCACCGTGCGGGTGGTCGACCGGGTTCTTGGCAACGCCGCGGGTCAGCGGGCGCTTGCCCATCCAGCGGCCGCGGCCGGCCTTGCCGAAATTCTGGTTCTGGTTGTCGGGGTTCGACACCGCGCCAACCGTACCCATGCAATCGCCGCGCAGGTAGCGCTGCTCGCCCGAGTTCAGCCGAACGATGACCATGCCGCGGTCGCGGCCCACGAGTTGCACGTAAGTGCCGGCCGAACGCGCGATCTGCCCGCCCTTGCCCGGCTTCATCTCCACGTTGTGGATGATCGTGCCGACCGGCATCTGGCTGAGCAGCATGGCGTTGCCCGGCTTCACGTCAGTCTTCTCGCCGGCGATCACGGTGTCGCCCACGGCCAGACGCTGCGGCGCGAGGATGTAAGCCAGTTCACCATCCTCGTACTTGACGAGGGCGATGAAGGCCGTCCGGTTCGGGTCGTATTCCAGGCGCTCGACGGTAGCCGGCACGTCCCACTTGCGACGCTTGAAGTCGATGTAGCGGTACTTCTGCTTGTGGCCGCCGGCGATGCCGCGCGAGGTGACATGGCCCTTGTTGTTGCGCCCGCCGGTCTTGTGCTTGCCCTCGGTCAGCGCCTTGACGGGCTTGCCCTTCCACAGCGCCGACTTGTCGACGAGGATCAGGCCGCGGCGCGCCGGGCTGGTCGGATTGTAGTGCTTGAGTGCCATCGTTCGCGCCTCAGATTCCGCTGGTGACGTCGATCGACTGGCCCGCAGCCAGCGTCACGACGGCCTTCTTCACGTCCGAACGGCGATAGGGCTTGCCCTTCCACCGCTTGGTCTTGCCCTTCTGGGTCAGCGTATTCACGCCGATCACCTTGACGTCGAACAGCGCCTCGACCGCCGCCTTGATCTGCGGCTTGGTGGCGCTGTCGGCCACCTTGAAGACCACGGCGTTGTGCTCGCTGAGCAGCGTCGACTTCTCCGTGATGTGGGGGGCCACGATCACGTCATAGTGACGCGTGTCGATTGCGTCCTTAGCCATTGAAACGCGCCTCCAGCTTCTCGACCGCGGCGCGCGTCAGCACCAGCGTATCATGCTTCAGAATGTCGTAGACGTTGGCGCCCACGGCCGGCAGCACGTTCACGCCGACGAGGTTGCCGGCGGCGCGGGCGAAGCCTGCGTCCACCTGCTCGCCGTCGATGATCAGAACCTTCCGGCCCCAGTTCGCCTTGGCGAGCTGATCGGCAAGAGCCTTGGTCTTGGCGTCCTTCAGCTCAAGCGTGTCGACCACGATCAGGCCCTGCTTGGCCTTGGCCGAAAGCGCCATCTTGAGGCCGAGCGCGCGAACCTTCTTGTTCAGCGAGATGTCGAACTCGCGGCGACGAGGACCCATCGCCTTGCCGCCGCCGATGAACACGGGCGCCTTGCGGTCGCCGTGACGGGCCGTGCCGCCGCCCTTCTGGCGACCGAACTTCTTGCCCGTGCGGGCAACGTCCGACCGCTCGCGGGCCGCGCGGGCGATGCCGCGCCGGTTCTCGAGCTGCCAGGTGACGACCCGGTGCAGGATATCGGCGCGCGGCTCGAGGCCGAACACGTCGTCCGAAAGGTCGATATCGCCCTTGCCGGCCGATCCGTCGAGGTTGGAAAGCTTCACCTTCACGACTTAGCCCTCCTGGCCTTCGGCGGCTTCCGAAGTCTCAACCACCTGGGCGGGGGTCTCGGCGGAAGCCGTATCGTTGCTGTTCGCGGCACTCTTCAGGCCGGCGGGATAGGGCGCCTCGGTGTGGCGGGCGACCTTGACTGCATCGCGCACGGTCAGCCAGGCGTTCTTCGCGCCCGGGACCGATCCCTTGACGAAGATCAGGCCGCGCTCGTCATCGACGCGCACGACCTCGAGGTTCTGCTGGGTGCGTTCGCGGTCGCCCATGTGACCGGCCATCTTCTTGTTCTTGAAGACACGACCCGGATCCTGGCGCTGCCCGGTCGAACCGTGGGCGCGGTGGCTGATCGAAACACCGTGGCTGGCGCGCATGCCGCCGAAGCCCCAGCGCTTCATCGCACCGGCAAAGCCCTTGCCCTGCGTGTGCCCGGCCACGTCGACGAGCTGGCCCGGCACGAAGTGCGAGGCAGCGATCGTCGAGCCGACTTCGAGAACGGCGTCGTCGGCGACGCGGAACTCGCAGACGCGCTGCTTCAGCGGCACCTGCGCCTTGGCGAAGTGCTCACGCTGCGGCTTGGCGACGTTCTTCTGCTTGGCTTCACCCGCGCCGAGCTGGACGGCGACATAGCCGTCACGCTCCGTCGTGCGGACCGAAACCACCTGATTATCTTCCAGCGCCAGAACGGTGACCGGCACGTGCCGTCCGTCCTCCTGGAACAGGCGGGTCATCCCCACCTTCTTGGCGATCACGCCGGTACGCATGATCCGATCTCCTACAGAGGCCTACGCGGGACCATCCCGTGAAGGCGTGTTCGGCCCAGAATGTGAAGCGCGCCCCGTCCGGGCCGAGTGCCATCCGCGAGGATGGCGAGACGGGGGACGCTGCCCGGCCGAAGACGCCCTAAGACGAAGCCGGAGGTATCCCAATGTCCGGATCGGCAGATGTTCAGCCTTGCCGATCGAAACCCCCGCCTTCGCGGGGGTTAAAGGTAAATTGGCTTACGCCAATTTAATCTCCACGTTCACGCCCGCAGCAAGGTCCAGCTTCATCAGCGCATCGACCGTCGCGGCGTTGGGCTGCACGATGTCGAGCAGCCGCTTGTAGGTGCGAACCTCGAACTGCTCACGCGACTTCTTGTCGATGTGCGGACCGCGGTTGACGCAGAACTTCTCGATCCTGGTCGGCAGCGGAATGGGGCCCCGGATCAGCGCGCCGGTGCGGCGGGCGGTGTCCGCGATTTCGCCGGTCGCCTGGTCCAGCACGCGATGATCGAATGCCTTGAGGCGAATGCGGATATTCTGAGCTTCCATGTCCTACTACCGATGAGAAAGAGCGACGGCGCCAACACGCCGTCGTCCTGAACTTGTTTCAGGACCCATTCCTTCGTGCGAGCCGAAAGATGGATGCTGAAACGAGTTCAGCATGACGATGCCTAAGCGTCGCTACGTTAAACCAGAAAACCGGCCGCCGGGGAGAACGAATCTCCCCGGCGGAGCGCGGCCTATATTACTTGGTGATCTTGCTGACAACCCCCGAACCGACGGTCCGGCCGCCTTCGCGGATAGCGAAGCGGAGACCTTCGTCCATGGCGATCGGCGCGATCAGCTTGACGTTCAACGAGACGTTGTCGCCGGGCATGACCATCTCGGTGCCCTCGGGCAGGACGACCTCGCCGGTGACGTCCGTCGTGCGGAAGTAGAACTGCGGGCGGTAGTTGGCGAAGAACGGCGTGTGACGGCCGCCTTCGTCCTTCGACAGCACGTAGACCTCGGCCGCGAACTCGGTGTGCGGCGTGACCGAACCCGGCTTGGCGAGAACCTGGCCGCGCTCGACGTCGTCGCGCTTCAGGCCGCGAACCAGCGCGCCGATGTTGTCGCCCGCCTCGCCCTGGTCGAGCAGCTTGCGGAACATCTCAACGCCGGTAACGACGGTCTTCTGCGTGTCCTTGAGGCCAATGACCTCGACTTCGTCACCCACCTTGACGATGCCCGTCTCGACGCGGCCGGTCACGACGGTACCGCGACCCGAGATCGAGAACACGTCCTCGACCGGCATCAGGAAGGGCCTGTCGGTCGGACGCGGCGGCTGCGGGATGTAATCATCGACCGCCTGCATCAGCTCGAGAACCGAGTTCCTACCGATTTCGTCGTCACGGCCTTCCAGCGCGGCCAGGGCCGAACCCTTGATGATCGGAATATCGTCGCCCGGGAAGTCGTAGCTGGACAGCAGTTCGCGCACTTCAAGCTCGACCAGCTCGAGAATCTCGGGATCGTCGACCTGGTCGACCTTGTTCATGTAGACGACCAGCGCCGGCACGCCGACCTGACGGGCGAGCAGGATGTGCTCGCGGGTCTGCGGCATCGGGCCGTCGGCGGCGTTCACGACCAGGATCGCGCCATCCATCTGCGCCGCGCCGGTGATCATGTTCTTCACGTAGTCGGCGTGACCCGGGCAGTCGACGTGCGCGTAGTGGCGGTTGCCGGTCTCGTACTCGACGTGCGAGGTCGAGATGGTGATGCCGCGCTCACGCTCTTCGGGCGCCTTGTCGATGTTGGCGTAATCGGTGAATTCGGCGCCGCCGCTTTCCGCAAGCACCTTGGTGATCGCGGCCGTCAGCGTGGTCTTGCCGTGGTCGACGTGACCGATGGTGCCGATGTTGCAGTGCGGCTTATTCCGCTCGAATTTTGCCTTCGCCATTGTTCAAACCTTCTTTTCGCTTGAATGAATCTGCGGGAAGGAAACGGCACCCGCTGAATCGAGCGCCGCCCCTAGTATCATCTTGCCGCTTAGGCAAGCTTCTCCTTCACCTCGGCCGCGACGTTGGCCGGGACCTCGTCATAGTGTGAGAACTGCATGGTGTACTGCGCGCGCCCCTGGGTGAAAGAGCGGAGCTGGTTCACGTAGCCGAACATGTTGGCCAGTGGCACCATGGCCTCGACCACCTGGGCGTTGCCCCGGCTGTCGGTTCCCTGAATCTGGCCGCGCCGCGAGTTCAGGTCGCCGATCACGTCGCCCATGAACTCTTCCGGCGTCACGACCTCGACCTTCATGATGGGTTCGAGGATCTTGATGCCCGCCTTCTGCGCACCCTCACGCATCGCACCGCGGCCGGCGATCTCGAACGCCAGGGCGGACGAGTCGACGTCGTGGTACTTGCCGTCGATCAGCTCGATATCAAAGTCGACGATCGGGAAGCCGATGAGCGCGCCGGTCGCCGCGGTCTCGCGCATGCCCTTCTCTACCGACGGGATGTATTCGCGCGGGATGTTGCCGCCCTTGATCGAGTCGATGAAGTTGATGCCGGCGCCGCGCTCGCCCGGGGTGAGCTTGATCTTGACCTCGCCGAACTGGCCCGATCCGCCCGACTGCTTCTTGTGGGTGTAGGTCAGTTCGACCGGCTTCGCGAGGTATTCGCGATAGGCCACCTGCGGCGCGCCGACGTTGGCTTCCACCTTGAACTCGCGACGCATGCGGTCGACGAGGATGTCGAGGTGAAGCTCGCCCATGCCCTTGATGATCGTCTGGCCCGACTCGTGGTCAGTCGTGACGCGGAACGACGGGTCCTCGGCCGAAAGGCGGTTGAGCGCGATGCCCATCTTCTCCTGGTCGGCCTTGGTCTTGGGCTCCACCGACAGCTCGATGACGGGATCGGGGAACTCCATGCGCTCGAGGATGATCGGGCTCTTCTCGGCGCAGAGCGTGTCGCCCGTGGTGGTTTCCTTGAGGCCGGCCAGCGCGACGATGTCACCCGCATAGGCGGTGTCGATGTCCTCGCGGTTGTTGGAGTGCATCAGCAGCATGCGGCCGACCTTCTCCTTCTTGTCCTTCACCGAGTTCAGGTAGCTGCCCTTGGTCAGCGTGCCCGAATAGATGCGCAGGAAGGTCAGCGAGCCGACGAACGGATCGTTCATGATCTTGAACGCAAGACCCGAGAACGGCGCCTCGTCCGAGGTCGGACGCGTATCCGGCTCGTCCGTTCCGGGGTGGACGCCCTGGACGTCGGGAATGTCGAGCGGCGAGGGCATGTAGTCGACCACCGCGTCGAGCAGCGCCTGCACGCCCTTGTTCTTGAACGAGGAGCCGCACAGCACCGGCACGAAGGCCTGCGCGAGCGTGCCCTTGCGGATCAGCGCCTTGAGCTCGTCGGCGCTGGGCGGGTTGCCTTCGAGATAGGCCTCCATCGCCGTGTCGTCCTGCTCGACAGCCAGCTCGATCAGCTTCTCGCGATATTCGGCCGCCTTGTCCTTGAGGTCTTCCGGAATGTCGACGTATTCGAAATCGGCGCCCAGGCTCTCGTCCTTCCAGACGATGCCGCGATCGTTGACGAGGTCGACGAGGCCGATGAATTCGCTCTCCGCGCCGATCGGCAGGTAGAGCACCGCCGGCACCGCGCCGAGGCGGTCGATGATCGTCTGCACGCAGTAGTAGAAGTTGGCGCCGGTACGGTCGAGCTTGTTGATGTAGCACATCCGCGGCACGCCATACTTGTCGGCCTGGCGCCACACCGTTTCCGACTGCGGCTCCACGCCAGCCACGCCGTCGAAGGCGGCGACCGCGCCGTCAAGCACGCGCAGCGAACGCTCGACCTCGATGGTGAAGTCCACGTGGCCGGGGGTATCGATGATGTTCAGCCGGTGGTCGTTCCAGAAGCAGGTCGTGGCGGCCGACGTAATCGTGATGCCGCGCTCCTGCTCCTGCTCCATCCAATCCATGGTCGCCGTGCCCTCGTGGGTCTCGCCGATCTTGTAGGACTTGCCGGTGTAATAGAGAATGCGCTCGGTGGTCGTGGTCTTGCCGGCGTCGATGTGCGCCATGATACCGAAATTGCGGTATTTCTCGAGCGGATGGCTGCGGGCCATGGAAAATTCCTTGGGTGTTCGGGAGGAGCCGGGGTGGCGGCTCCGCCCATATGGTCAACAAAGTTGCAGCTTGAAGACTGCCAAAGCCGACATCACCAACGGTAGTGGCTGAACGCGCGGTTCGCGTCGGCCATGCGGTGGGTGTCTTCGCGCTTCTTGACCGCGTTGCCGCGGTTGTTGGCGGCGTCGAGCAGTTCGGCCGAGAGGCGTCCCGACATGGTGGTCTCCGACCGGTTGCGCGCCGCCGTGATCAGCCAGCGGATGGCCAGCGCCTGCGCACGCTCCGGACGGACTTCGACCGGAACCTGGTAGGTCGCACCGCCGACGCGGCGGCTGCGGACCTCGATCTGCGGCTTCACGTTGTCCAGCGCATTGTGGAACAACTGGACCGGATCGGCTTTGGCGCGGGTTTCCATGGTTTCGAGCGCACCATAGACGATGCTTTCGGCGACGGACTTCTTCCCGTCGAGCATCAGGTTGTTCATGAATTTCGACAGGACCTGATCACCGTACTTCGGATCAGGCAGGATTTCCCGCTTCTCGGGACGACGACGACGTGACATCGGCTAAATTCCTTTACATCAACCGGCTCGCGCCACCCTTCCCTTCATCGTCACCCTGAACGCGGTTCAGGGTCCATCGGGAGGCTGGATCGGCCGCTGGAAACCTTCTTCAAGACCTGAACCTGGGGAGCCATGGTGCCTGAAACGAGTTCAGGATGACCTGACGCCTTCGGCCATCAGGTCACTTGGGCCGCTTCGCCCCGTACTTGGAACGCGACTGCTTGCGATCCTTCACGCCCTGCGTGTCGAGCACGCCGCGCAGCACGTGATAGCGCACGCCCGGAAGGTCGCGCACACGGCCGCCGCGGATCAGCACCACCGAGTGCTCCTGCAGGTTGTGGCCCTCGCCGGGGATGTAGGAGATGACCTCGCGGCTATTGGTCAGGCGGATCTTGGCCACCTTGCGCAGCGCCGAGTTCGGCTTCTTCGGCGTCGTCGTGTAGACGCGGGTGCAGACGCCACGCTTCTGCGGGTTCTGCTCCATCGCAGGAACCTTGCTCTTGGCCTTCTGCAGTACGCGACCCTTGCGGATCAGCTGGTTGATCGTCGGCATGAAGTACTCTTCACCTGTGTTGCGGAGGCAGCGGAATTGCCGCCCCGGTTTGACGCCCGAAACCGACAGAGGAAAAAAGGATCACGTGTGCACGCAGGCTCCTGCCGGGCAGGAACGAGGCGATCGCCGCAACGTGAGCCGATAACCCTCCACCCGGTCGAAACGCCGGGTTACTTTGACGGCTGACAGGAGAAATGGCTCCCTGCGCACCGCCAATGTTCAGCTCTATGTCCTGGACTCGGCCGTAACGTTGCCCGGAAGCGCGGGCCCTTAGTGCGATTTGGCAGTACGGTCAAGGCAGATAGCTGCCCCGCACAGCCGGCAAAAGGTGCGCTCAGATCGCCCGCTCGCCCGCCTTGCCGACGGATTCGATGTCGCGTCCGATGCCCTGCACCGTGTTGCAGGCGCCGAGCGACGCGACGAGGCCGCCCAGGATCGCGGCCAGCAGCAGCTTGTTGCGTGTCGTCATTATCTCAAACCCCACACCTTGCCTCATCTCCCTAACGCGAACGCGGCGAAGGGCAAGCGTGATGCGCCTTCCCGCCCACCGCCGTCCCGTCGGCGGCCACCCATGGGAAAGAGCCACGCTTGACCGGGCGCCGCGGCATCGCGACGAGACGGTTTGGTGGCGAGGCGATCGCGTGGTATCCTGCCCGCGCCACATGGCTTCGGAAGAGGAGAGCCGGCCATGACGGATTTGCCAAGGTGCCTTAAGCGCGTGGGCGAGGAAGTGCTGCTGGCGCTGGGCGCCCAGAATGCGGAGGACGAGCGGCTCCATCGCGCGCTGGCCGATCGCTTCACGGCCGAGGCGCTGCGCGACATCGACCGCGAGCCCGGCCGCGTCCACGACTGGTCCCGATTGGCGCAGGAAGACTGACACGCGAGGGAAGTCCGCCAGATCCAGCCTTCGGCCGCGGCGAACGGCCGCACCCTTCAGTCCTTCTGGCTCTTGCGCGGAGCGGGCAGCATGTCCGCCTGCAGCGCGGCGAAATCGTCGCCCCGCGCGGCTGCCTCCAGCCGGGCCTGTAGCGCGCGATAGTGCGTCAGCACCCTGTCGCCGAAGGGCGTGACCCGCGCCCCGCCTCCGTGCGCGCTGCCGGGCGAGGTTTCGACCAGCGGTTCGCGCCAGCAGCGGTTCATCGCATCGACCAGCAGCCAGGCGCGGCGGTAGCTCATGCCCATGTCGCGGCCCGCGCCCGAGATCGAGCCGCAACGCCGGATCGCCTCGAGCAGATCCGCCTTGCCCGGCCCCATCGCGATCTCCGCCCCGCAAAAGAGCTGGATCTTGATCTTCAGCATGGCCCCTCCCGACATCGCCCGCGATCCTAGCGCTCCCCGGCGCGGCAGGCGAGTCCCCGCCCGGCCGGGCGCGAACCGGCCCGGCTGGAACCAATGGTCTGGCGGGCGGCTTTACCCCTGCGGGGCTTTATCGCCGCAGGCTTATCCCCGGAGGTGACGACCATGGCCGCTCGCGCATACTGGAAGGGCCAGATCCGGCTGGCGCTCGTCTCGATTCCGGTCGAGATCTACAAGGCGACCCGGTCGGGCGCTTCGATCAGCTTCCGCCAGATCCATGAACCTTCGGGCAAGCCGATCAAGTACGAGAAGGTCGTGCCCGGTATAGGCCCGATCGACCGCGAGGAGATCATCAAGGGCTACGAACTGTCCAAGGGCAACTACGTGCTGCTCGACGACGAGGAGATCGAAGCGGTCAAGCTGGAGAGCAAGCGGACGCTCGACCTCGTCCAGTTCGTCGACACCGGCGCGATCGACGTGCTCTATTTCGACGAGCCCTATTACGTCGTCCCCGCCGACAAGCTGGCGGAAGAAGCCTATGTCGTCTTGCGCGAAGCGCTGCGCAAATCGCGCAAGGTCGGCCTCGGCCAGCTCGCCATCCGCGGCCAGGAATTGCTCGTCAGCCTCAGGCCCTGCGGCCGCGGCCTGCTGCTGGAAACGCTGCGCTATGCCGATGAGGTGAACAAGGCGGCCAACTATTTCCGCGACATCGCGGACGCCCGGCCCGACGCCGACCTGCTCGATCTCGCCACGACGCTGATCGAGAAGAAGGCGGGCGAGTTCGACGCCAGCGAATACCACAACCGCTACATCGACGCGCTGCACCGACTGATCGAGAAAAAGGCGAAAGCCAAGGGCAAACGCGTGCTCGAGGACGTCGAGGAGCCGTCCGAGGTCCCCGGCCGCTCCAACGTCATCGACCTGATGGCGGCGCTCAAGGCCTCGGTCGACGGCAAGAAAGCGGCGCCGGCCGAGCCGAAGCCGCCGGCCAAGCGCGCCACGGCCCGCAAGCCAGCCACCCCGGACGGGAAGGCCGCTCCCAGGCGCAAGCGGGCCTGAGATGGCGACGCGCACCCGCGATCCGCTGGCGGCCTACAACGCCAGGCGCGACTTCGGCGAGACGCCTGAGCCGGAGGGCAAGCGGCAATCGAGCCCCGGGGGCAACCGCTTCATCGTCCAGAAGCACGCCGCGACGCGGCTGCATTGGGATTTCCGGCTGGAAGCCGACGGCGTGCTCAAATCCTGGGCGGTCACCAAGGGGCCCAGCCTCGATCCCGACGACAAGCGCCTGGCCGTGCGCACCGAGGACCATCCGCTGTCCTACGCCGAATTCGAAGGCGTGATTCCCAAGGGCGAGTACGGCGGCGGCACGGTCATGCTCTGGGACAAGGGCACCTGGGAGCCGGTGCCCGGCAAGAGCGCCGAGGACATCGACAAGGGCCACCTCCATTTCATCCTCCACGGCGAGCGGATGAAAGGTGAATGGCTGCTGGTGCGGATGAAGCCGCGCGCGGGCGAGAAGCGCGAGAACTGGCTGCTGCGCAAGATCGCCGACGCATATGCCGCCGGCTCCGGCGACCTCGTCGACCGCGCGCTGACGAGCGTGCTCACCGGCCGCTCGATGGCCGAGATCGCCACCGACAAGCAGGCCAGTCACTCGCTCGCCGGCAAGCAGGGCAAGGCTTTCGCCGAGGAGATGGCGAAGGCTGCTCGGCACAACGCCCGCGCGGCGAAGCCCGGCAAGGCCGCGCGCACGAGCGAGCCCCCCGCCTTCGTCCCGCCCCAACTCGCCACGCTGGTCGACGCCGTGCCGACGGGTAACGACTGGCTGCACGAGATCAAGTTCGACGGCTATCGCGCGCTGCTCCGTGTCGCGGGCCGGGAGGTGCGCATCATCACCCGCAACGGGCTCGACTGGACCGACAAGTTCGCGCCGCTGGTGAAAGCCATCGCAGCGCTCGACCTGCCGCCGGCGCTGATCGACGGAGAGATCACCACGCCGGGGCCCGACGGCAATCCCAGCTTCTCCGCGCTGCAGGCGGAACTGAAGCGCGGCCACGGCGCGCAGAAGTCCCACATGGATTTCCACGCCTTCGACCTGCTCACGCTCAATGGCGAGGATCTGAGGCACCTGCCCGCGATCGAGCGCAAGGAACGGCTGGAGGCGCTGCTCGCCCACGCCGAGCCGCCGGTGCGCGTCGCCGATCACGTCATCGGCGCGGGCGAGAAGCTCTACCGCGCGATGTGCGACGCGGGGCTCGAGGGCATCATCTCCAAGCGGATCGACGCGCCCTATCGCGGCATGCGGACCAGAAACTGGGTCAAGGTCAAGTGCACCCGGCGGCAAGAGTTCGTCGTCATCGGCTGGTCGCAGTCATCGGCCCGGGCGCGGCCCTTCGCCTCGCTGTTCCTTGCCCAGCACGAGGACGGCAGGCTCATCTACAAGGGCAAGGTCGGCACCGGCTTCAGCGCCGACACGCTGGCCGACCTTGCCGCGAAGATGCGGCCGCTCGTGCGCGAGACCGCGCCGGCCGAGGTCCCGCGCGCCGAGGCGCGGGGCGCGACCTGGATCGAGCCGAAGCTGGTCGCCGAGATCGCCTTCGCCGAAATGACGCGCGACGGCCGCATCCGCCATGCCAGCTTCCTGGGCTTGCGGACCGACAAGAAGGCCCGCGAAGTGACGCCCGAGAAGCCCGAGCCGGCGCCGCCGAGCGAAAGCCCGGCGCGGATCAGCAACCGCGACCGGGTGATCTTCCCCGAGACCGGGCAGACCAAGGGGCACCTAGCCGACTATTACGCCGCCGTCGCGCCGCTGATGCTCGCCCACATGGCAAACCGTCCGATCAGCCTTGTCCGCTGCCCTCAGGGGCGCGCCCGAAAGTGCTTTTTCCAGAAGCACGATTCCGGCAGCTTCGGCCCACACGTCCATCACGTGCCGATCCGCGAGAAGGACGGCGGGCACGAGGACTACATCCATGTCGAGGACACCGCCGGCATCCTCGCCTGCGTGCAGATGGGCACGATCGAATTCCACGGCTGGGCGTCGCACGCGCGCGATGTCGAGGCGCCCGACCGCATGGTCTTCGACCTCGACCCCGACGAGGGGCTGGACTTCGGCCATGTCCGGCAGGCGGCCTTCGACTTGCGTGACCGGCTGGCCGAACTCGGCCTGACGACCTTCGCCATGCTGTCGGGCGGCAAGGGCATCCACGTCGTCGTCCCGCTGACGCCGGGCCATTCGTGGGAGGCGCACAAGGACTTTTCCAAGCGCTTCGCCGAGGCCATGAGCCTCGCCGAACCCGACCGCTTCGTGGCGACGATCTCCAAGGCCAAGCGCAAAGGCAAGATCTTCATCGACTACCTGCGCAACCAGCGCGGCAGCACGGCGGTGATGCCCTACTCCGCCCGCGCCCGGACCGGCGCGCCGGTCGCCGCGCCGGTGAGTTGGGAGGAACTGGAAGCCATCGACAGCGCGAACGAATGGTCGATCGACGATGCCGCCGAGCTGATCGAGCGGGCCAGCGGCAAGGCGCTCAGGGGCTGGGGCTTCGCGGCGCAGGCCCTGCCGGGAGCCTGAGTGGCGTGAACCGCGCCGCAGGTAGCGGATCAGTTTGAATTCCGGCATGGCATGGAAGAGTGTTCATCCCCGCCACGCGCCAGCGCTTGACCTTTCCCGCGTTTCCCGCCCAATGCCGCGCGGGAGAAAGACGGATGACCGAAATCGAGCGGCTCCTCGCCATCGAGGAGATCAAGCAGGTCAAGGCGAAATACTTCTACGCCTTCGACCACAAGGACTGGGACATGTGGCGGCGCGAGGTCTGGGCGCCCGACGGGCGGCTCGAAGTCCCCGAATTCCGCGCCGAGCCTTTCACGCCTTTCGAGGAAGTGCTGCGCTATGCCTCCGAGGCCGCAGCCGACCAGGTTTCGGTCCATCACGGCCACACGCCGATCATCGCGTTCACATCGGACACGACGGCGAAAGTCATCTGGGCGATGGAGGACCGCCTGTTCCGCACGAAGGAACATCCGCTCTACGACGGCAGCACCTGGCTCCACGGCTGGGGGCATTACCACGAGACGTATATCCGGCTCGACGTCGGCTGGCGCATCCAGTCCAGCCGCCTGACGCGGCTGCGCGTCGAGATGAAGAAGATCCTCTGATGAGCCCGCTCGAACGGCTGGCCGCGATCGAGGAGATCAAGCAGCTCAAGGCGCGGTACTTCTACGGCTACGACCACAAGGACTGGGATTTCTGGCGCAACGAGGTCTGGGCGCCCGACGGGCGGCTGGAAGTGCCCGAGGCGAACCTCGCCATAGGGCCGCGCGAGACGATGATCGACTGGGTGATCGCGCAGGCGGCCGATCAGGTTTCGATCCACCACGGCCACACGCCAATCATCGAGATCACCTCGCCCACCGCCGCCACCGGCATCTGGGCGATGGAGGACCGCATCTACCGCTCGAAGGAGCATCCGCTGAACGGCGACACCCACCTGGTCATCGGTTTCGGCCACTACCACGAAACCTACGTCAGGCTCGATGTCGGCTGGCGCATCCGTTCGACCCGGCTGACGCGGCTGCGCACGATCTACGAAAAGGTGCTGTGACCCACGGGCATGGTGCCCCGGCCCGAAGGGCCCGTCCCGCCGGAGCGGAGACGGGCGGTGGCATTCAAAACTTCAACAGGGCTTCCATCCCGACGATGCGCGGATCGCCATAGCCCAGGATGTTGCCGTAGGCGGCCGCGGAATTGCCGAACGTCGTGTAGTAGGAATTGAGCAGATTCTTGGCGAAGACCGCCAGCTCCCACTTCTCATCGGCCGACTTGATGCCGGCGCGCGCATTGACCAGCCAGTAGGACGGGCCGGTCGAGTTCGGCAGCACGCCCGGAAGGCCGGACTGCTGCCAGATCACGTCATCGGTGTAGGACGCGGTAACGTTGCCGACGACGTGGAGTTGGTCGTTAACCGGCTGGTCGAGGTTGGCGTTGAACGAAAGCTGCCATTCGGGCGAGTTGATCATCGTCTCGCCGCTGAAATCGAACGGGACGAGCACCGGGTTGCTCGCCGGGACCGACAGCTTCTTGTACTTGGCGTTGAGATAACCGACCGACGCGCCCACCGTCAGCGGATCGGCCAGCCGCGCGTTGACGTTCGCCTCGAAGCCGTAGGTCCGCGCGCTGCCGGCATTGACCGTGGCGATCGACACTTCCGGATAGGACAGGTTGGCGTGGGCGGCGACCTGCACGTTGCGGTAGTCGTTGTAGAACACCGCCGCCGAGACATTCACCCGGCGATCGAACAGCGGCGCATGGACACCCACCTCGAAGGTGTCGACCTCCTCGCCCTTGAAGATGCCGCCCTGGGTATAGGGATCGGGATAGATGCGCAGGTCCGCCACCGGCACGACCCCGCCGGCCTTGAAGCCCCGCGCCCAGCGCGCATAGACGTTGCCGCCGCCCGCGAGGCTGTACTTGAGCGTAGCCGAGGGCAGGAACTTCTTTTCGACCAGCGGCGCGCGCGTCGGCACGCCCGGCGCCGGGCGATCGGTATTGCGCTCGTGCACGTAGCGGCCCGAGACGGTGACGTTCAGGCTTTCGCTGAAGTCATAGCCGGCCTGCACGTAGGCCGACCAGTTCCGCACCAGATAGCCGCCGGCGCCGGAGGGCAGTTCGTTGATGAGCGGCGGGATGAGGTTGGCGAACGAGCCGCCGTCGAACTGCGCCCGCAGGAAGGTGACCCCCGCGATCCACGAGACGGGGCCTTCGGCGGTCGAGACGGCCCGCGCCTCGTGATAGAAGGTCTGCTTCTTGATCGGCACATGCGCCTGCACCATGGCGAAGGGCGTGAAGCCGAGTTCGGTCAGGAACTCGCTCTGGTTCTTGCGGAACGAGGTGATCGAGGTCAGGTCGACGGTGGGCAGCGACAGCACCGCCGTGGCGGACACGCCCCAGTCCTTCAGCCGGACATAGCCCGCGGTGCGCTGCGCCGTGGTGAACTTCTCCGTCACCGGGACGATCAGGCTGCCGAGCCCTGCCACGGTCGTGCTGGCCCCGGCAAAGTCGTTCAGGAAGCTGGACAGCACCGCCACCGGATAGGCCGGCGTGACGTTGTAGAACCCATTGCCGTTGTCGTCGTTCTTCTTGCTGTAGTCGCCGGCGAAGGTGATCTTGAAGTTGTCGGTCGGCTGGACCAGCAGCTTGCTGCTGACCGCCCAGAAATCCTCGTCGTTGTAGCCCTTGCGGGAAACCGTGCCGGCGTTGAAGAACGCCGCGGTCTGCGCCGGCGTGCCGAGGAACGAGGCAGTGCCGGGCCCCGCCACATCGTTCACCGGGAACATCGCCGCGGTATAGGGGCCGGCATCGGGCGTGGTGTTGCGGATGTAGAAGCCGTGCGTGCGCCGCTCGCCGGCGATCGTCCAGGCGGCATGGTCGCCGAGCGGAATGTTGACGAAGCCCGAGTTCTGGAAGGTGGACTTGTCCGCGAAGGAAAGCCGGAACCTTGCCGCGAAGCCGTCGGTCGACGGCTGGCGGGTGATGATGTTGACCGCGCCGCCCGTGGCGTTGCGGCCGTAGAGCCCGCCGGGCGCGCCCTTGATCACCTCGACCCGCTCGACATCGACGAAGTTGTTGACCAGCGTGCCGAACACGCGCGGCACATCGTCGATGAAGGTCGCCACCGAGGGATCGGCGCCGACGAAGATCGAGTTGCCGATGCCGCGAATGAACATCTGGTTGTAGCCGGACGAATTCGACGGCACGAAGCCCGGCGTCGTGAGCTGCAGGTCGCTCATCTGGCGGATGCCGGACGCCGAGAGCTGGTCGCCAGTGCTCGCCTGGATGGACAGCGGCACGTCCAGCAGGCTTTCGCCCTTGCGCTGGGCGGTGACGACGATCTCGCTGACGCCCCTGACGGACGTGTCGTCGTCGCCGCTCTGCGCGAATGCCGGGCTCGACAGCACCGCCAGCATCGCAGACGCCAGATAGAGTCCAGGCTTGATCGGTTTCCTCATCGCATCCTCCCTGTCTCGGTCCCCGTGTACGCCCGGGGTCCCCGCAGACTTCCCATGATGCCCGGCTGGTATACGGCCATGATGGCGCGCAGGTGACCGGTATCGATGTTCAGCCTATTCCCTTCGGGGCGCGTCTGCCAGCGCCATGTTTGGAACAGACCACGGTTGGATTCCGATTCGTGACGGGATGCACGGCGGCCGATGGGCCGCAGCCTCCCCGCCGCCTCGCGACGGCGGGGAGGAGCGAGTTCAGATTCCCAGTTTCCTCACCGCGCCGCGGCCTTCCATCCAGTCGGCCAGGTTGCGGTGCAGGTTGATGACCTTCTGCTCCTGGTGCGGGTTGGGCAGCGTGCCGCGGAAGCCCGAGGACTTCATGCCCTTCTGGACGAACTCCATGTTGGAGAAGTCCTGCGCCAGCACCGACCCCCAGTTCTCGCCGGTGGGATCGGCGAAGACCCACTCGGTCTCCGGCTCCTCGCCCTCGGGGAAGCGTTCGAGCGCATAGCTTTCGAAGATGCACTTGTTGGGGTCGTCGCCATAGGGCCGCACGCGGTAGCACAGCGCGAAGGTTTCGCCGTGGAGGATATTCTGGTTAGGCCAGAGCCCCCAGGCAAGGCCCGATTCCTGCTTGATCGCGGGCGGAACCTCGGGCCAGATCACGCCGCGCGCCGCGTCGTCGGCCTTGGCGGACTTGAGCCAGTGGGCGATGCATTCCTGCGCGGTCGCGGTCTCGGGCAGTTCATCGACCAGGCGGCTCGCGGCCTTGACCAGCGTTTCGGTGGAGGCGGAGAAGTTGACCGTCTCGTAGTTCTCGCGGATCAGCTCGTAGGTCGAGACGCGCGGGTCGTCGCCCTTGCCGGCGCGGGTAGTGCCGGCGCTTTCGGCCATCTTGAACTTGTTATCGCGCGTGTCGTAGCTCGACACCGAGTGCAGGCCGTACTGCTTCGACAGCGCATAGTAGTCGCCATAGGCGAGAAGCTGGGTGTGCGTGCCGGCGACGTGGTAGGGCTCGAGGAACGCCTCGATCGCGACCTTCCAGTTGCACGGATAGATCGCCCACTGGCGCCACTTGTAGCGCATCTTGTCGAGTTCGAAATAATCGAGGATCTCGCCCGCGCGGCCCATCCACTCCTTCAGCGAGACGCTGTCGGGGTCCATGTTGATGTAGATGTAGCCGCCCCAGGTGTCGACCTTGACCTCGGACAGGCAGGTCATCTCCGGCGTCAGCTTGTTGTGCCAGTCCTGCGGATCGAGGATATAGGTGTTGTTGCCGTCGGTATCGAAGGTCCAGCCGTGGAAGCCGCAGATGAAGTTGCGGCGGTTGTTGCCGCGCACATCGTGGACCTTGTCCTGCCGGACGCTGTGCGGCCCGGGCACCATGTCGGGCACCGAGACGAGCTGGCGGCCGCGGTGCGGGCAGACGTTGTGGAAGGCCTTGAGCGTGCCGTCGTCCTTGCGCAGGACGATGATCGATTCCTCGGCGACGTTGTAGGTCATCCAGTCACCCGGATTGGGCAGGTCGGTCTCGCGTTCGACCATCTGCCAGATCTTGGGCCAGAGCAGCTTCTTCTCGGCCTCGAGATATTCCTTCGAGAGGAAGGCCTCGGTCGAATAGGTGACCAGCTTTTCCTGGTCCATGTCCTGGGGGGTGATGTTCTCGGACGCAATCTTGGACAGCTCGTTCACGGTCGTCTCCCATTCCTCCATCGCGGAGCCGGATCGCCGGCCGGCTTCCCGCAACATGGCTTGCCGATTCCACTATCGCAGATCGACCGTGGAGGGAACCGGCGAACGGCCCGTCGCACGACGATCGTAGACAATGTCGGACCCTTATAGCATAATAAGAATGAATAACCATTCTTTTTTTACCCTGCGTTGACAGCGGGCGTCGACATTGGGCAACGGGCGCTCTTGCGATAAGCACGCCACCGCCCTGCCCCCTTGCGCCTGCCCCCTTGTGGAGGACAGATCGAATATGGTTCGCACGCCCGAAGCCCTAGCCAGACGGCAGCAGCGCACGGAACGGCGCCAGGATCAGGTGCTGGACGCGGCGGAGGAATGCTTCCGCGTCGAAGGGTTCCACCGCACCAGCATGGCGCGGATCGCCGCGGTCGCGGACATGAGCGTCGGCCACATCTACCAGTATTTCGCCAACAAGGACGCGCTGATCATCGCCCTGAGCGAGCGCCGCTTCGCGGGCTTCGAGGCGCTGCTGATGGCGGCCGAGCGCGATGCCCCGGACGCGACCTCGCAGGTCGATGCCTGGATCGCGCAGTTCGCCTGGTGGATCGACCCGGTGCGCGCGCCGCTGACGCTCGAAATCATGTCGGAGGCCGGCCGCAATCCCAAGGTCGCGCAAGTCGTCGAGAGGATCGACCGGCGCTTTCGCGAGATCATGCGGCGCAGCCTGCTGCCGCTGGCGGGCGCGATCCCGCCCGGCGAGATCGACGACCGGCTGGAAGCGATCGTCATGCTCTCGCACGGCATGACCAGCCGCATCACCGCCGACCCGGAAGCCGATCCCGATCGGCTCATCGCGGCCTTCAGGCTGGCGGTGCACGGGCTGCTGGCGACGGCCTGACCCGCGCCGTCAGTCGACCAGCGCGGGGCCCTTGACGATCAGGCCCTCGAGATCGCCCTTGTCGCGCCAGGCGGCAAGCATCGCCTGGAAGTCATGCCAGCCCGGCCCCCAGGCGCGGAACAGCGCCCACTTGGGTTTCTCCTCGCCCTCGTTGTTGAAGTAGCTCGGCGTGCATTCGCGCGCGAAGGCGGACGTGTCGGGCTCCATTTCCTCGAAGCGGGCGACGTAGGCGTCCTGCGCCTCCTTGCTGGTCTCGACCACCTCGGCGCCGCGCTTCAGCGCCTCGCCGATGATGTGGGCGATGTGCTGGCCCTGACGGCCGAACATCTCGGTCACGCTGGCGTTGAGCCCGCCCTGGATGTAGCCGATGAAGAACTGGTTGGGAAAGCCGTGCGTCATCGTGCCGTGCAGCGTGACGGGCCCCTCGCGCCAGTGGTCGTAGAGCGAGCGTCCGTCGCGGCCCGCGATCACGGGGATGCCCCAGCGGCGCTCCAGGTCGCTCGTCACCTCGAAGCCCGAGGCGAAGATCATGCAGTCGACCTCGTGCTCGACGCCTTCGTGCAGGAAGCCCTTTTCGGTCATCGCCTCAAGGCCCTGCGTGGCGGAAACGTCGATCAGCCGGACGTTGGGCTGGTTGAACGCGGGGTAGTATTCGTTGTTCGACAGCGGCCGCTTGCACAGGAAGCGGAACCAGGGCTTGAGCGCCTCGGCCGTGGCCTTGTCCTCGACGATGGCTTCGACGCGCTGGCGCATCCGCTCCATCACCTGGAAGTCCATGGCGTCGCGGCGGGCCATGAACTCCTCGGGGGTAAGCTCGGGCCAGCCTTCCGCTTCCAGCTCCTTGGCGAGGTTGCGCGAGATCTCGGTCCAGATGTCGCAGATAAGGTCGGGCTCGCCGGGCTGGAAGAATTCCATCGCCGCGCGGTGGAAGTTGTCCTGCCGGCGCGCCTGCCAGCCGGGTTCGAGCGACTTGACCCACTCGGGGTCGGTCGGCGGATTGGGCCGCTCGTCGACGTTGGAGGGGGTGCGCTGGATGACGTAGAGCTGCTTGGCGTGCCTGGCGAGGTAGGGCACAGCCTGGATCGCGGTCGCGCCCGTGCCGAGGATGGCGACGGTCTTGTCCTTCAGCTTGTCGAGCACCGGCGCGGTGTGGCTGCCGCCGGTATAGCCATAGTCCCAGCGGGCAGTGTGGAACATCTTGCCCTTGAAGCTGTCGATGCCGGGAATGCCGGGCAGCTTGGGCATGTTGAGCACGCCGCAGGCCATGACCACGAAACGCGGCCGGAACTCGTCGCCCCGGTTGGTGCCGACGCACCAGCGCCCGATCTTAGCGTCCCATGTGAGCGAGGTGATCAGCGTGTGGAACACCGCCCTGTCGGCAAAGCCGAACGTCTCGGCGATCTGCTTGCAGTAAGCATAGATCTCGGCGCCGTCGGAGAACTTCTTGGACGGGAGAAAGCCCGTCTCCTCCAGCAACGGCAGATAGCAGTAGGCGTCGTTGTCGCACTGGATGCCGGGGTAGCGGTTCCAGTACCAAACGCCCCCGAAGTCGCCGGCGTGATCGACGTTGCGGAAGTTCGTCACGCCCTGCTGCGTCAGGTGATAGGCGGCGATCAGCCCGCCGAAGCCGCCGCCGAGGATGAGGACGTCCAGTTCTTCCGAGATCGGATCGCGCGGTGCAACGGGGTTGTGCGGATCGGTGGCGTAAAGATCGTTCTTCTCGCCCGAGACGCGCACGTACTGTTCCTGCCCGCGCGTGTTGATGCGCTTGTCGCGCTCCTGCGCGTACCGGGCGCGCAGGGCGGGGATGTCGAGCGTATCGGCGGAAGGCACGTCGGTCTTCAGGCAGGTCATGTCAGTTCCCCAATGATTCGTTTTGGGGTGGCATATTTATAGTCAACATAGTTGTCTATTATAAATGTATCCCATTCCTCCCCGAGCAAGCTCGGGGAGGAATTTACAGCAGCCGCCGCCCCGGCACCGGCGCCTCGGCCCTGAGGATCGTGCCGGTGGCCGATTCGGTGATGTAGAGCGTACGGTTGTCCGGCCCGCCGTAGGCCAGGTTCGTGGTCATGCGGCCTTCGGGCGACCTGATCCGCAGCGTGGGCTCGCCCCAGGGATCGAACAGCCAGACGCTGCCCATGCCGACGTGGCAGACCGCCAGCCCGTCGTTCTCGTCGATGGTGATGCCGTCGGGGCCGTGGCCGCCCGAAAGCTGGATGAAGGTGCCGACCTTGCCGGTGCTGCCGTCGGCATTGAAGTTGATCTTCCAGATCGCATTGGCGCGCGTGACGGCAAGGTAAAGCGCGTTCTCCGCCTTGTTAAGCACGAGGCCGTTGGGGCTGGGGATCTTGTCGAGCACCACTTCGAGCCGGCCGGAGCCGGCACACAGGCGGAACACCTTGCCGTAGGCATCGGCCAGGCTCGATTGCGCCTGGTCGGTGAAATAGACATCGCCGTTGCTCGCCACGCACAGATCGTTGCAGCCCCGGAACGGCTCGAGCAGGCGGCGGGTGACGTAAGGCTCCACCGTGCCTTTCGCCGGGTCGAACCGCATTATGCCGTTCTTGAGGTCGGCGATCAGCGCGCTGCCGTCCTTCAGGAACTTGAGGCCGTTGGGATAGCCGTCATACTCCGCGCCGACCGAAACCTCGCCTGCCGGCGTGACTTTCAGCAGCCGCCCCCAGGGGATGTCGGTGACCCACAGGTTGCCCGCCGAATCGAAGCAGGGGCCTTCGAGGAAGGTGGGCGCGGGATTGCCGTGAATCTGCACCGCGGCCCATTCCGACTTGCGCTCGCCATAGCCGATCGATTCGGGAATGACGGCGAAGACATCCGCTTCGACACTCGGAGGGATCGGATACATTTTTCGCTCTCCTGACACAAAAAGGGGTGCGCTCGGTCACGCGGCGACCTATAGAGGGAATCGACGATTCTTGTTGCCTGCCGGCCCTATTATGAGTTGACCGGCGACGGAAGAGCTTTCACGAGAAGAGCAGGCCTTTGGCGCGGATCGGATACGTTCGGCCAGGGCCCGGGAGAACATAGGCGATGGGCAAGTACATTCACTTCGTCAGTTTCCAGATCAATTCGCCGATCAACCACACGGTGCTGAGCTGGGCCGCGCCGGACGACAACCGGTTGCAGGCGCTCGGCGACCTCAAGCTGTGGATCGACCTGGCCCGCACGCTCGAGCGCGGGCTGTTCGACGCGATCTTCTTCGCCGACACGCCCGGCGTGTTCGACCGCTACATGGACCGGATGGACGACGCGATCCGCCATGGCGTGTGCTGGCCGACGATGGACCCGGTGACGCTGCTCGGCGCGATCGCCGGCGCGACCGAGCGGCTCGGCCTCGCCGCCACGGTCTCGACCGGGCCGCACCATCCCTATGCGGTGGTCCGCCAGCTCTCCAGCCTCGACTACATGAGCGGCGGCCGCGTCGGCTGGAACATCGTCACCGGCCACTTGCGCGGCGAGCATCGCGCCTACGGCCTGCCCGAACTGCCGCACGACGAGCGCTATGACCGCGCCGAGGAATACATGGATATCTGCTATGCGCTGTGGGACAGCGTGCAGGACGGCGCGATCCTGGCCGACAAGGCAAGCGGCGTGTTCGCTGACCCGAGCAAGGTCAAGGCGCTCCATCACCGGGGCAAATACTTCAACTGCTCCACCGTCGCGCCCGCCCTGCCGTCGCCGCAAGGGCGCCCGGTGCTGTTCCAGGCGGGCTCCTCGGGCCGCGGCCAGCAGTTCGCGATGAAGCACGCCGATGTCGTCTTCGCCATCCAGCCCAACCTGCCCGGCATGAAGAAGTTCATGGACGATTTCCGCGCGACCGCGAAGCAGCTCGGCCGCGATCCGGCGCCCGGCGTGACGCTGGGCATCCAGCCGATCGTCGGCGGGACCGAGGAGGAAGCCAAACGCAAGCTCGACGACATCGTCGAGCGCATCCCGCTCGAAGGCGCGATCAGCCGGCTGTCGGGCACGATGGGCGTCGACTTTGCCGGCATGGAGCTGGACCAGCCGCTCGCCGAGATGCAGACACAGGGCTCGCAGGGGCTGATGAAGGCGTTCAGCAACATCGTCGGCGACCGGCCGCTGACGCTGCGCGAGGTGGCGATCCGCTGGGGCCTGGCGGTCGGCATGCCGCAGATCGTCGGCACGCCCGAGCAGGTCGCCGACCAGATCGAGACGATCTGGCGCGAGACCGGCTGCCACGGCTTCAACGTCACCCCCAACATCATGCCCGTCTCGATCACGGATTTCGTCGACCAGGTCGTGCCGATCCTGCAGAAGCGGGGCGTCTATCCGACTGAATACCTCGGCACGACGCTGCGCGAGAACGTGGAGCTGGCCTGAACCATGGCACGCGAGACCGTCTATATCCTCGACCCAATCCACCCCGCCGGGGTCGAGCGGCTTAGAGCCGCGCACGATGTCATCATGCCGGAGCAAGGCCCGATGCAGGATGGCAATGACCCCCGCCTTGCCGACACGACCTTCATCGTCATCCGCACGACCGAGCTGCCGCAAGCACTGATCGCGCGGATGCCGCAGCTCAAGGCGATCGTGAAGCACGGCGCCGGCGTCGACAACATCCCGATCCCCTTCGCCACCAGCCGCGGCGTAATGGTCTGCAACACGCCCGGCGGCAACAATTCCACCGCCGTCGCCGAAGGCGCGGTGACGCTGATGCTCGCCGTGCTGCGCCGCGTGCGCGAGATGGACGCGGTGGTGCGTGAGAACTGCTGGGACGAGCGCTGGAAGACGCGGCTGGGCGACCTGACAGATGCCAAAGTCGGCCTGATCGGCTTCGGCCGCATCGCCCGCTGCACGGCGAAGATCTGCGGGGCGGGCTTCGGCGCGACGATCGCCGCCCACGACCCGATGCTGTCGCCCGACGAGATCGCGGCGGCGGGCGCGGCGCCGATGGACCTGCCCGAGCTGCTTGCCTGGGCCGACGTGATTTCCATCCACGTGCCCCTGACCGAGGGCACGCGCGGCCTGATCGGCGCGAAGGAGCTGGCCGGGATGCAGGCCGGCGCGGTGATCGTGAACACCTCGCGCGGCGGCATCATCGACGAGGCCGCGCTGGCCGACGCGCTGCGGGAAGGCAGGATCGGCGGCGCGGGCATCGACGTGTTCGAGGCCGAGCCGCCGCCGGCCGACCATCCGCTGTTCGCGCTCGACAACGTGGTGCTCAGCCCGCATGTCGCCGGCGTGACCGAGGCGAGCATGAAGCATATGGCGCTGCACTGCGCCGAAGTCGTCGAAACGATCGTGAGCGGCGAGCGCCCCGCGACGCTGCTCAACCCGGAGGTCCTCGCGTGAAGCCCGTCAAATCCGTCATCTACCGCAATATCCCCCGCCCCGATCCCGATCTGCTCGCCCGCGCGGCGCAGTTCGGCGTGGCCGACCTGCACGGCGCGCTCGGCCTCGTCGCCGGGCGCATGAGCCTGATGAGCCCCGCCATGCGGCCGATCGCGCCGGGCCAGCGGCTCTGCGGCCCGGCGATCACCGCCTGGAACTTCCCCGGCGACAACCTTGCCATCCATTGCGCGCTCGACACCGCGCAGGCGGGCGACGTGCTGGTGTTCACCAACGGCGGCGGCCACCAGGGCGCGCTGTGGGGCGACGTCGCCTGCGGCTTCGCGGTCAGGAAGGGCGTCGCTGGCGCGGTCGTCCACGGCGCCTGCCGCGACACCGACGCGATCCGTGAACTGGGCTTTCCCGTCTGGTCCACGCACGTCTCGGTCGAACAGCCCGAAAAGCGCGGGCCCGCCGCGGTCAACGTGCCGATCGTCGCGGACGGCGTGCTGGTCGAGCCGGGCGACATCGTCGCCGCCGATGCCGACGGCGTGGTGGTGATCCCGCGCGCGCTGCTGGCCAAGGCGGTGGAGGGCGCCGAGGCGCGCGCCGCCAACGAAGTCCGCATCCGCGCCCGCATCGCCGCCGGCGAGCTGCCGCTCGACATCCTCGGCATCCGCGCGGTAATCGAGAACGCGGGGATCGCGCAGAAGAACTGCACCTGGGAGGAAGACCAAGACGGATGAAGCCGGCCTACAACATCTGGGACCTGCGCGATCAGGCCAGGCGCCGGCTGCCCAAGGCGATCTGGGAATTCATCGAGCGCGGCACCGAGGACGACATCCTCACCGCCCACAACAACGCGGCGCTGCGCCGGATCAAGTTCGCCCCGCGCACGCTGCGCGACGTATCCACGCGCGACCTCTCGATCGAGCTGTTCGGCAAGCGGCGGCCGACGCCGCTGATCATCGCCCCCACCGGCATCGCCGACCTCGCCTGCTTTCGCGGCGAGAGCTGCATCGCCGGCGCGGCGGCGGCGGCGGGCGTGCCGTTCAGCCTCGCCACCAGCTCGACCACCAGCATGGACACGATCGCGGGCATCACGAAAGGCGGCGCCGGGTTCTGGCAGCAGATGTACCTCTGGGAACGGCGCGACCTGTCGTGGCAGGTGGTCGACCGCGCGGCGGCGCTCGGCGCCGAGGCGCTGATCGTCACCGTCGACACGCCGATCTGGCCCAACCGCGAGTTCAACAAGCGCAACGGCATGGCCAACCCCATCCGCCCCAACCCGCGGCTGGCGTGGAGCATCGCCCAGCGGCCCGGCTGGATGACCGGCGTGCTCGGCCGCTACATGCTGAACGGCGGGCTGCCCAGGTTCGCCAACTATCCGGCCGAAGTGGCCGGCACCGGCCGCGTGACCAACTCCCCCTCAGTGAGCTGGGAGGACGTGCGGGAATTGAAGCGCCGCTTCCCCGGCAAGCTCCTGCTGAAAGGCATGCTCAACCGCGAGGACGCGATCGCCGCGGCCGAGCACGGCGTCGACGGGGTGATCGTCTCCAACCACGGCGGGCGCACTTTCGATGCCTCGCCCGCCTCGATCGAGGTGCTGGCCGAGATCGTCGATGCGGTGGGCACGCGCATGACCGTGATCTTCGACAGCGGCATCCGCCGCGGCAGCGACGTGCTCAAGGCCATCGCCATCGGCGCGCACGCGGTGATGATCGGCCGGGCGACGCTCTATGGCGCGGGCGCGGGCGGCCAGGCGGGCGCGGCGCGGGCGATCGACATCCTCAGGGAAGAGATCGGCACCGCCATGGCCATGATCGGCGTGACCGCGCTTGACGAACTCGACCGCAGCTATCTGCGGCGCGACACCGTGCCGGGGCTCTGATCGCCTCAGTCGGGATACACCCCCTTGAGCACGCTGGCGAAGTGCTGCTTCACCAGTTCGTTGCAGGAGCAGGCGCGATCGCGCAGGCCCGGCGGATGGAGCACCTTGAGCCCGCCACGCCGCGTCTGGATGATCCCGTCGGCCTTGAAGCGCTGGACGACGCGGCTGGCGTAGGAACGGCCGATGCCCATCATCGCCGCCAGCTGCTCCTGCGTCATCGTGATTTCATCCTCGCCGGTGCGCTCCATGGCCGAGGTCAGCCATTTGGCCGCGCGCTGCTCGATCGTGTGGCTGGCGTTGCAGGCGACCGACTGGAACACCTGCGCCAGCAGACAATCGGCATAACGCGCGAAGAGATTGCGTATCTGCGGGGATTCGTGCTTGATCTGCTCCAGCTCGGCCACCGGAACCCGGTAGAAGCTGCCTTCGTGTATCACGCAGGACCGCGCATAGCAGGCGATGGCCCCGTGGCTGACGATGCCGCCCAGCGCGCCTTCGCGCCCGACCATGGCGGTCTCCACCGCCTCGCCGCTCTCCATCAGGACCAGGAAGACCGCCAGCGCCGCGCCCCGTGGGAAATAAGCGTACCGCACGACCTCGCCCGCGTCGCAGATCGTCTCGCCCGCGGAAAGGTGGCACTCGGTAAGCAGGGGTTGGAGGAGCGCGCGATCCGGCTGTCTCAAAGCTCCCAGCAGATTGCTGCCATCCAGCATCCCTAACCTCTTCGCACAACGGTAAAACCCCTTCCGTGGCGAACGACCCGGAGAACGAAAAGTTCCGCCAGTGGGCAAAAGTGGACAGACGCACCGCGACTTGTGTGCTACGGTGAACACAATGGATGGGCCGCCTTGACGGGGTGCATCCGCTCAGCGGGCTGTCATCGCCGCGGGGATCGCAACTGCCGGTTGCATCGAAGGAAAATGAAAGCCGGCGCCTGTCCCGAGAATGGCACGCGTCGTCCCTTTTCGGCAGACTGCGAACTTCACGTGCCGGGGATAACGAGCGAATAAACGGCTGGGGTATGGGACGATGACGGCATCCTCACGATCGGCGCTTGTCGTCGAGGACAACATGATCATTGCCATGGAAGCGGAAGAGCTTCTGCGCGAGCTGGGCTTTGCCGACTGCCATGTCTGCGGCTCGGTGCGCAGCGCGTTCGACATCATGGGCGATCATGCGATCAATTTCGCCCTGCTCGACATCGACCTGGGCCACGAAACCAGCGAGGAGATCGCGACGCGCCTGCAGGCGCGGGGAACCCCCTTCATCTTCGTGAGCGGCTATGACGAGTTCCCCGAACTGGCCAGCGAGCTTGCGCGGGTGCCTGTCGTCAGCAAGCCCTATACCTCCAGCGACATCGCCGCGGCCATCGCCCGCCTGGGCCTTTAGAATTCGATTCCCTTGCGTGGAAACGGCGCCGCCTCCGCGCTTGACAGAGGCAGCCCCGCCCATTGCCTTCCTGCCTGCCTCGACGCTCCGGTTGGCGCGAAGTTGACGGAGTTGTCGGTGTCCAGGGAGACGAAAACCGCACCCTGGATACCGACGCACAATCCGGCCTTTCCCGACGCGGGCCAGGGCATCCCCGCATCGCGGGCCGGGGGATTCGCCGGGCGAAACGTGGATTTGCATCATGCCATCCGGATAACCGGTCCGCTGCATGTAGGAAACCAGTCAATCCGCTCCGCCGCGCGGCAGGCATCCCAAGCCAGCCCGTGCGCCGTCTCGCGGCCGGACGAGGAACGGCCCCACGCGCGCCGCGTTGATCCTTATGGACCCCCGACGGAAAGGATCATGCGATGGAAAAGGAACTGCGCGACGAATTCTGGCAGGCCTTCGCAAAAAGTCCGTTCATCATGATGCGGCTCGAAGCGGACAATGGCCACGCCGAACCGATGACCGCCCAGCTCGACAGCGACGCCCTGCACACGATCTGGTTCTATGCCCCTCGCACGAACCGCATCGCTCCGGGCGGCCCGGCCATGGGCCAGTTCGCCGCCAAGGGGCACGACGTCTTCGCCTGCCTGGCGGGCAACCTTGCCGAGGAAACCGACCCGGCGCGCCGCGCCAAGCACTGGTCGAAGGAAGTGGAGGCCTGGTTTCCGGACGGCCGCGACGACCCCGATCTGATGATGCTGCGCTTCGAGATCGACGACGCCGAGATCTGGACGGTCGAGCCCGGCATTCTCGGCACTTTCAAGATGCTGACCGGCAAAGCTATTCGCGCGAGCGAGCTGGGCCACCACGCGGTCGGTCGGGTCTGACCGGGGGAAGGCTCCTCAGCCCAGCGAGGCCACGAGGTCCGCGATCGGTACCGTGGCGAAGCCGATGGCGCTGTCGGAGATGCCGTAGGGCATGAACAGCATCTCGCCCACGCGGATCGCGCCGCAGGTATAGACCACGTTGGGCACATAGCCTTCGCGGTCGCTGTCCTTCGGCGAGAGGATCGGTCGCTCGCTGCGCGCCAGCACCTTGGACGGGATGTTGAGGTCGAGCAGGAGCGCTCCGATCGAATACTTGCGCATGGCGCCGACCCCGTGCGTCAGCACCAGCCAGCCGTGGTCGGTCAGGATCGGGCTGCCGCAATTGCCGAGCTGGATGAACTCCCACGGGAACTTGGGCTCGAGCAGCAGCACGCCGTTGTCGTCCCAATGGTCGATGCGGTCGGACGAGAGCAGGTAGAGGTTCTTGCCGTCCTGCCGGCCGAGCATGTAGTAGCTGCCGCCGAGCCTGGCCGGGAACAGCGCCAGCCCCTTGTTCCGCGCCGCGCGGCCCGAGAACGGGCCGAGGGTGAATTCGCGGAAGTCGCGCGTACACAGCAGCTCGGACCGGATTTCGCGGCCGTTGAAGGCGGTATAGGTGCCCAGCCACTGGAAATCGCCGCCGTCGTCCACGAACCGGACGAGGCGCAGGTCCTCCAGCCCGTTGCGCTGGGGCTCGGTGATCGGGAAGATGACGGAGCCGGACACGGTGCTTTCCGGATGCCGGCGCACGAGCACCTGGTTCTCGCTGTCGGTCTGCGTCTGGTCCACCAGCGAGACGGCCGTGGCGACGTTCGGCTGCGGCCAGAGGTCGAAGCGGCCGTCGGGGTGGACGATCCCTTCGCGAAACGCGATCGAGCTGATGTGCCCCTCGCCCACGGCGCGCAGCGACATGACGAAGCGCACCGCGCCGCCGGTCAGCCCCGACTGATCGGGATGCTCGACCACGCTGGGATTCATCAGCGCCGCCGCGGCATAGGAATATTCGTGGCAGAAATAGGCACCGATCAGGCGGCGGCGCTCCTGCGAAACGCCGCTCGGCAAACGGACCGTTTCGGCCACTTCCTTCACCCGTTCGTCAAACACGCGCTCGGTCTGCCAGTGCCGCTCCGAAAAGTCGGAGAGGATGGCCTGGTATTCCTCCCGCACTTCCGCCTCCGACAGCTCCAGGATGTCGGCAACCAGCCGGCCCGCGCGCGACGTGCTGTACCCGGTGGCCTGCCAGCCCAGGTGGAACGGACGGATCACGACCCGCGATGGGTCTGCGGAAAGCCGTTGCTCGTGTAACGTCAGCAGACCGCCCGACGCCCGAAGCGCCGAGGCGGGATCGCCTTCACCTTTGACGGCTCTGAGCGGCATCTTCCCTCCATTCGGGACCATCGCAACGGAGCAGTTGCTCATATCCATAGTATGCGAGCTGGAATGCCAGCAGCGATTCGGCGCCGACGTTCTGATTGGCGCCGTGCGGCGTCAACCCGTCGAAGCAGGAGCCGAGCTGGAAGTCGACAAGCGCGACGTTCCGGTCGTTCTCGCCCAGGAACCAGCGATAGGCGCGCCGCCCGTGATCGAGCCACAGCGACGAGCCCGGATCGCAGCGGCGTGCGGACGTGCAGGCGTCGATCGCCGCCCAGGCCTCCAGCGGCTGCTGGTCGAACGGCAGGATATCGCCATCGCGGCCGAAGCTGTCCGAGCCGACCGGACGAAACACGCCGTTCGCCCCGCACTGCCTCGCCAGCATCCAGCGCAGGTTGACGAGCCCCGCCTCGACCCAATCGGCGCGGCCGAGCCAGCGCCCGCATTCGATTAGCGCCTGCGACAGACGGGGATTGTCATAGCCGACGACGCTCTCGAACCACGTCCAGCCGGGCCGGCGCATGGACGCGAGCAGCTTGGCGAGCCGGTCGCCGCAGCGCTCGACGATGGCGGCGGCCGTCGGCTGCGCCGGGTCCTGCTCCAGCACCGCCACCGCGCCGAGCGCGGCGAAGGCGATGGCGCGCGGGGCATGGAATTCGAGCGCGATCGGGGCATGCTCGGCAAAGGCGTTCGCCGCCCAGAGACGCATCGCGGGAAGCCGCGACTCCGCCGCCGTATCGCCCAGCGCCCAGATCGCGCGGCCGTTGCTGTCCTCGGAGCCGATGTCCTCGCACCATGTGCGGTCGAAGGCCATGAAATTGCGGAACCGCCGCATCTCGGGATTCCAGGCGTACTGCAGGAACGAGGCGAAAGTGCTCCCCCGCCGCAGTTCCTCGCCCGGACCGTGCCAGGCGACCCGGTTGACCAGCATCAGCGCGCGCACGTTGTCGTCCAGGCAATAGCCGTGGCGGCGATCGGGCACGATGAAGCGCCCGTGCTGCAGCATGCCGGTGCCGTCGCATAGCGCGTCGAAAGCGGCCAGGCCGGGGATGAGCCGTTCGGCCGCGGCCGGGATCGCCCGTCCGGGCGCCACCGCGCCCTCCAGCATGGTCTTGGCATTGGCCACGAACTGCCGCCACACCGTCCGCCGGCCGCGCCGATAGGCGCGCAGTTGCAGCGCCTCCAGCTCGTCCGGATGGTCGAGCAGGCGGTTCACCGCGGCGGCGATTCCCGCCGGATCGTTGGGTTCCACAAGAACGCCGCCGGTGTCGGCGAGCAGCTCGCGCGCATGGATGTACGGGGTCGAGACCACGGCCCGCCCCAGCGCCACGGCATAGCTCAGCGTGCCCGAGGTCGCCTGCTGGAGATTGAGATAGGGCGTGAGGTAGAGGTCGCAGTCCTCCAGCATCTCGACCAGTTCGGCGACCTCGAGAAACCGGTTGATCCATTCGATATGGCCGGCGACGCCGAGCCGCCGGGCCTGTGCCTCAAGGCTCTGGCGGTAGGCCTCGCCATGGCGCCGCAGCTCGTTGGGGTGCGAGACGCCGACGATGCGATAAACGGCATCCGGATGGCGCGCAACGATCGCGGGCAGGGCCTCGATCGCGGCTTCCAGGCCCTTGCCGGGGCCGAGCAGGCCGAACGTCATCAGCCGGCGCGGCGCCCCCGCGCGCGAAAGCCGCAGCGGCCGGTCCGGCGCGCCGTGCTCGATCACGCTGACACGCTCGGGATCGGCCCCATAGCGGTCGATCAGCAGATCACGGCCGGCGCGGCACATTACCATGAGATGGCTGGCGCGGGCGATCAAACGCCGGACGATCGCCTCCTGCTTGGCCGAGGGCTGCGACAGGACGGTGTGCAGCGTGACGATCAGCGGGGCGGCGATGCGATCGACGAGGGCGAGCACGTCCTCGCCGCGATCCCCGGCGAAGATGCCGAATTCGTGTTGCAGCCAGACCGCGTCGACCCCGTCCTCGTTCATCCGCCGGGCAGCGTCGGCATAGGCATCGGGCCCGTGGTTCAGGATGTCGGCATAGATCCGCCCGTCCCGCAGGACCTCCGCGGGGTCCTGCAGGGCATAGACGTCGAGCCGGGTTTCGGGCTGAAAGTGCGAGAACTGCTCGAAGATATCGGTGGTATAGGTGGCGATGCCGCACCTGCGGGGCGCGAAGTTGCCGATCAGGGCAACCCGCATCGGCCGGACCCGCTGCGGCAAAGGCGCCGTGTTCCTGGGCTCGAGCGAAACGACGGCCGCCATTGCACCGTCGTTCCGGCTTACGTTGCCCTGCAGCAGGTATTCCATGTCAAGATTTCTCCATCGCCAAGTGTCGTCGCGCCGCCCGATGATGCTAACGACGGAGCCCCGACAAGGTTGCTCGCATTGCAACAAAATCTGCCGGCACGGGCCCGGTTCGACGATAGGCCCGGCTCAGGATTCGGGGGTCCGGACAGCCCGCTCCTTGCGGTGCGGCGAGAGCAGGTACCGCCACACGCCCACCGAATTGATCGCCAGCAGCACGACGTTCTGCATGCCGATCCCCTCGCTGTCCGGCTGGAGGAAGCCCCAGGCGATCAGCGCCAGCGAGCTGGTGACGAAGATCACCATGGCATAGCCCGTCCATTTCCGGCCGAGATCGAGCGAGACGAGCAGGGCCGCGATCGTCGCGGCGATCGCGCCATAGTATTGCAGGCCGGCCAGCACGGCGTCGCTCATCGCCGCTGCGCCGCAGCAGCGCCGGGCATCAGGCCGATTGGCGGCCGAAGCTGAACTCGGCCGGCATACCGCGTGCCTCCCCGCCCCCGGCCAGCGCCACCGCGGCAAGGATGGCGTTACGCGAAAAGGGCTTCTCCACCACGCCCAGGGCCGTGCGCGCCGGCCGGCCGACCTGGGCCGGATTGGCGGTGACATAGACGATCGCGGTATCGAAGCGCTCGGCGAGCTGCTCGGCGATGGTCGTGCCGGAAGGGCCGTCACGCAAGTTGAGGTCGACCAGCGCCACTTGCGGCACCTCGGCCAGCAGGCAGGCCGAGGCGTGATCGGGAACGATGCCGACCACCCTGTGCCCGGCATCGGTCAGCATGTCCTCGAGCTGCAGCGCGACCAGCACCTCGTCCTCGACGATCAGCACGTTCACGCCGCCGGTTCCTCCATGTCGGACATCGTCCCGAAGGTCCTTCAGGCCGCCGCGGCGCCCGCCGGCTCGTGGTTCGCGATCCGCGCCAGTTCGGCGAAAAACGCGTCGACGGCGCTGCCCGTAAGGACGAAGTTGTGGCGGAAGTCCGGCAGGCGGCCCGACGCCAGCACATGACTGAGCATCGCCCGCGCGCGGCAGATACGGCTTTTCACCGTGCCCAGCGCGATGCCGCAGATGTCGGCGATCTCCTCGTAGGACAGGCTGCCGATGGCGACGAGGATCAGCGCCTCGCGGTAGGTGTCGGGCACCGCCGCCAGCGCGCGAAGCACGTCCGACAGTTCCACCGCGTCCTCCTGCGCGGCAGGCGCGCGCAACGTGCGCTCGGCCACCGCTTCGTCGTAATCGCCATGGAAGCGGGCGCGGCGCGCCTCGCTGTAGAAGTGGTTGCGCAGGATCGTGAAAGTCCAGGCCTTGAAGTTCGTGCCTGCGCGATAGCGCGCGCGCGCGGCCCAGGCGCGCATCAGCGCTTCCTGAGCCAGATCGTCGGCCCGGTCGCGGCATCCGCACAGACCGCGGGCAAAAGCGCGCAAGTGCGGCGCAACCTCGAGAAGCGCCCGCTTGAAATCCTTGTCGCTCAGAGGATGAGCTTCGCGTTCGGCAGGCTCTGCCGCGCTCTTCACCACCGCCATGCGTTGACCTCCGGGTTGTTGATCCATGGGCATAGCAACGCCACCGGACCGGCAATGGTTCCCGGAGGCCGGCCAACGGGCGGCCGGATGCCCTCCTTTTTGCGTTCGGAATGCACATAAAGCGGAACAGTCGCAGCCGCCGCGCGTTTCAGCGGCCAGGCGGAGCGACGTATGCAACCGACCTATGCAACAGGGCGCCCGGCAGGAATCGCGACATGACAGGACGGAAAGCCGCAAGATGACGCCGGACCGCAAGAACCCGCCCCTTCGGTCCCAACCGCCGGAATCGTTGAGGCCTCCGCACTCGGTGAAGGGGGCGGAGGCCTCAGGATCGATTCACCACCGGATTGCGGGGGGTGGGTACGGGAGGGCCGGTGGTGATACCGGTGAAACTCGCCCGTCCAACCGCGGTTCCCGGAACCCTGGAAAATTTTTCACGGGCCGCGCAAGCCGGGCTGTGGTAGGGTCCGCGCCGATCCGGCCGGGCCGGCCCGGCGTTCCGCACTGCGTGGCCGATAACCAATCCATTCGCTTATATCATTCAAAATCCAGATGAAGTCTTGCCGAGGTTGCTTATGTCGATGGCCGATCAGATTGCCGCCCAACTCCCCTACCTGCGCCGTTATGCGCGCGCGCTGACGGGATCGCAGACGTCGGGCGACGCCTACGTGCGCGCCACGCTTGAAGCCGCGCTGGCAGACAGGGACCTGCTCGACAGGATCGGCGAAGGCCGGGTGGCGCTCTACCGGGCCTTCAACAGGATCTGGTCGACGGGGCACGTCGAAACGGCGGGCGCCAATGCCGGCGGCGGCGAAGGGAACGGCGGCGGCGACGTGCACGAGCAGGCGGCGAAGGAACGCCTGCTGCACGTCACCCCCGCGCATCGCCAGGCACTGCTGCTGACCACGCTCGAGGATTTCACCACCGGGGAAGCGGCAACCATCCTCGGCGTCTCGCCCGAAGAGGTCGAGGCCATGGTCCTCCAGGCGATCGACGAGATCGAGACCGAGACCGAGACCGACGTGCTGATCATCGAGGACGAGCCGCTGATCTCGATGCAGCTCGAGGGGCTGGTCACGGACCTGGGCCACCGCGTCATCGGCACCGCGGCGACGCGCAGCCAGGCGCTGGAGATCTTCGCCGAGCGGCCGGCCGGCCTGGTCCTCGCCGATATCCAGCTCGCCGACGGCAGCTCGGGCATCGATGCGGTCGAGGACCTGCTCAAGTTCGGCGACCTGCCGGTGATCTTCATCACCGCCTATCCCGAGAAGCTGCTGACCGGCGAACGCCCCGAGCCGACCTACCTGGTGACCAAGCCGTTCCAGGAATCGACCGTCCGCGCTGCCATCAGCCAGGCGCTGTTCTTCGGCTCCAGCCGCCCCCTGGGATAGCATCGGACGCGCGCCGCTTCCCCCTTTCCCGCGCCATGCGGGCGGGGGAGCTGTCCTTATCCCCTCATTTCGGCCTGGCGCCGCGCAGGGCGAAATTCGTCGGCTTGCGCACGGGCACGCGCAGCGTGCATTCGACGCCCGTGGCATCGAAGCGCAGATCCACTTTCGACTGCAGCTCGTGCGCCACGATCTTTTCCAGCAGATCGCGCCCGAACCCGCGCTTGCCGGGGGCCTGCACCGGCGGGCCGCCGGTCTCGCGCCAGTTCAGCTCGGCAACCTCGGGCGTGACCAGGTGCCATTCGATGAACACCCGCCCCTCGGTGGTGCTAAGGGCGCCGTACTTCGCCGCGTTGGTCGCCAGCTCATGGATCGCGAGCCCCAGCGACATCGCGTCGTTCGGCGCCAGCCGGATCGCGGGGCCCGTCATTTCCACGTGGTTTTCGCTGGCCGCCATATAGGGCGCCAGCTCGCTCCGCACGATCTCGGCGATGGGCGCGTCGGTCCAGTCGCTCTGCGACAGCAGATCGTGCGTCGCGGACAGTGCCCGGATGCGCCCCGTGAGGCTCTCGGTGAAGTCGTCGAGATCGAGCGAGCGGCGCCGCGTCAGCGCGACGATCGACAGCACATTAGCCAGCGTATTCTTGACGCGATGGTTGAGTTCCCGCGTCAGCGAGGTGCGGATGGCGGACTGATCCCGCTGCCATTCGAGCACGAGGCGATCCTCGGCCGCCCGCTTGGTGATGAGCCGGGCGGTGAACATGGCCAGCACGCCCAGCACGGTGCCGAAGATCAGGGTCGCGCGTGACAGCGGCGAAAGCATGGCCGGGCGCCGGAACGTGGCGCTGATGACCCAGGGCCGGTTGGCGACGACGATGCGACGCTCCATCGACAGGCCGTGCTCGCCCGGCAGGCGGTGGGCGGCGAGCAGCCGGTCCGGACGCCGCACGCCGTCGTACACCGCGATCTCGATGCTGCGGTCGCGGACAAGCTCGAAGGCGGCGGCGAGAAAGTCCTGCGCGCGGAAGGGGCTGTAGACGAACCCGCGGATGCTGCGCTCTGCGCCCTCCCCCTGGAAAACCGGCATGTAGATGAGAAACCCGTCGTCATTCGGCCGCGCCGGGTCCAGGATGAGGCCGACCTTGCCCGACGCGACGGGCTGGCCCAGGCTTGCGGCAAGCTCCATCGCCTCGCGCCGGGTCGGCTCGGAATACATATCGAAGCCGATCGGGAAGTGGTGCACCGCCTGCTTCGGCTCGACATAAACGATGGGCATGGCCGCCTTCCGGCCCGGCTCGATGGCAGGATGCACGCGGTATTCGGGGTCGACCACTTCGCGCATGGCCCGCTCGAACCGGGGCAGATCGTCCACCGGCGTCCAGCGCGCCCAGGCGACGCCCAGCGCCCCGTGATAGTCGTTATCCGTGTAGAGGCCTTCCGCGATATCGGCGAAAGCCTTGGGAGAAATGCGGTCGTTGGTCGAGAACAGCGCCGCGCACGCCCGCAGGATGGCGATATTTTCCGCCGCGCGCCGCTGCATGCCCGAGATCAGTTCGGTGATGTTGCCATCAAGCTGGGAACGCCGCCGCTCTTGCTCGGCCCGCTCGATCGCCACGACGCTCAGCACGGTTCCCAGCGCAACCAGCGCGAACAGCAGCAATGGCCAGCCGCGCGGATAGCGGTGAAACCACGCCTGCTTTTCAACACGAGCCAGCAGCGCTTTATCCATGACGCCTCAATAGTCGCGGGAAAATAATCGCGGGGAACCGCCGTGCGCGCCCGGCATCGAGCATGAGCATTCCTACCCCCGCCCCCCTTCTTGGCAAGGTTTTCACGGCAATGGAACCATGTCCCCGTTTGAAAGTTCCCTTGCTGACAGTCGTACCCGCCATGCGCTTGACGCGCCGCCGGATCGGAAGGAAATAGGACGTTGCAGGATGGAGTTCGTTTTGAGTCAGCCAAAGGGAATGGATGACCGGAAGCGCACCCCCGGCCAGCCGCCTAAGACCGGCGGCGGCAAGGAGCCCGGCTGGGCCGAAGGCCTGAGGCAGCTCTACAATTCCGTCGTGCACGAGCCCTTGCCCGATAGCTTCAGCGAATTGCTCAAGAAGCTCGACCGGGTGAAGGACGAGCGTGACTGAGGCCCATCCAGCCGACAGCGACGGGGTATTCAAGCGCGACCTGCTGGCGGTACTGCCGCATCTGCGGGCTTTCGCCCGCGGGCTGTGCGGGCGAGCGGATTTCGCCGACGACCTTGTCCAGGAAACCGCGATCAAGGCCTGGGTCGCGCGCGACCGTTTCACACCCGGCACCAACATGCGCGCCTGGACGTTCGCGATCCTGCGCAACCACTTCCTCAGCGAGCTGCGGCGCAACCGCCACCAGGCCGAATACGATCCTGCGGCCGCGGAACGCCTGCTGGTGATGGAATCCGACCAGGAGGCGCCGCTGCACCTGTCCGACGTGGAGCAGGCTCTGCGCAAGCTCTCGCCCGAACGGCGCGAGGCGCTGCTGCTCATCGGGGCTGGCGGGTTCACGTACGAGCAGGCGGCGCAGATCTGCGACTGCGCGGTCGGGACGATGAAAAGCCGCGTCGCGCGCGCGCGCGATCAGCTTGCCCGCCTGCTCGATCCCGAACGGGACACGATCGCCGCCGCGCCGCGCAAGGCCCGCACCGCGAGCTGACCGGCCCGCGAGCTGACCGGTGACGCGCCGGAAAGAAAACCCGGAAGGCATCCTGGCCCGATCTGGTCGATCAGAACCGGAATGCCTCCAGACGCGCCGAATGCGGCGGCGGGCGCGCGCCCGCCGCCGCATTCGGCGCGGAGCACCGGGTTCAGCGAACCGAACCGCGGCGGAACAGGTTGATGATCGCGAGCAGGACCACCGCGCCGAGGAACGAGGCCAGCAGCGACATCAGGTCGAACGAGCCGCTGGTGATCGGCGCGCCGCCGATCAGCGGTGTGATCAGGAAGCCGGCAAGCAGCGCGCCGACGATGCCGACGACGATGTTGAGCAGGACGCCCTGCTGCGCGTCGGTGCGCATGACGATGCTGGCAAGCCAGCCGATGATGCCGCCGACGATAAGGACGAGGATGAGGGTCATGGCACACAAACTCCGCTTTTATCCTATTGGACTAAACGACGATGCGAAGCTGTTGTTCCCGCGCCGGGCGCGATCGGGGGCTCAGGCGGCGCGCAGCATCGCGCGGCCGGTGTCCGCCACCAGCTTGGGCACGCGCGTCGCGGGCACGGCCCTGCCGTAGAGATAGCCCTGGCCATACGTGCAGCCGCGGGCCAGCAGGTGGCATTCCTGCTCGCGGGTCTCGATGCCTTCCGCGACGATCTCTATGTCGAGACTGTGGCCGAGGTTGATCACCGTGTTGATGATCGCCTGGTTCTGCGGATCGAGCGCGAAATCATGCAGGAACGAGCGGTCGATCTTCACGATGTCGACCGGAAACTGCTTGAGATGCGACAGCGAGGCATAGCCGGTACCGAAATCGTCGAGCGCAACGCGGATGCCGGCATCGTGCAGCCTGCGCAGCGCGCGCTCGACGTATTCGGCGCCGCGGCCCATGAACACCGTCTCGGTGATCTCCACCTGCAGGCAGTCGTGCGGCAGGCCATGGCCGTCGAGCAATACGAGCAGGCGCTCGGCGAAGGCGTCCTGCCGCAGATCGGCGGCTGTGACGTTGATCGCCACGTGGCCGAAGGGAACGTCGCGGTCGCGCCAGCGCCTTATGTCGCGGATCACCTGCGCCACCATCCGGTCGGTGATCTGGCTTGCCAGCTCCAGGTCCTCGAACGCGGCCTGGATGGTGCTGGGCATCTGGGTGCCGTGGCTCGGATGACGCCAGCGCAACAGCGCCTCGAAGCCCGCCACCCGGCCCGAGGACAAGGCGACCTTGGGCTGGTAGTACGGCGTGATGAGATCGCGGGCGAGCGCATCGCGGGCCAGCGAGATCTGGCGGCTGCGCCTCTCGACCGCCGCCTTCATGCTCTGCCGGAACACCGCGACCCGCGCCTTGCCGCGCGACTTGGCGTCGTAGAGCGCGATATCTGCGTGCTTGAACAGTTCCTCGCCGCTCCGGCCGTGGCGCGGCGCCAGCGCGGCGCCGATGCTGACACGGCATTCGTCGAGCCGCCCCTGGTAGACCCAGGGTTCGCGCAAGGCTTCGAGGATGTGTTCGGCAACCGCGACGGCAGCGGGGCCCGAGCGCACGTTGCGGGCGATCACCGCGAATTCGTCGCCGGCCAGGCGCGCGACGATGTCGCCGTGCCGCACGCTTCGGGCGATGCGTTCGGCCACGGCCTGGAGCAGGCGGTCGCCGGCGTCGTGGCCCAGCGTGTCGTTGACCACCTTGAAGTTGTCGATATCCAGCACCAGCAGGGCGAAGCATTCCTCGCCGATCCTCTGGACGTGGCGGTCGAGATGGGCCTGGAACTGGGCGCGGTTGGGCAGGCCGGTCAGGTCGTCGTGCATCGCCTTCCAGCGGACCTGCTCCTCGATCTGGCGCTTCTCGGAAATGTCGCGCGAGATGGCGAGATAACGGAACGGCCAGTCGTGATCCGCCGGCAGCTTGGAAATGATGGCGTCGTACCAGCGCTGGTCGCCGCCGTCGGGGTCGACGTGACGCAGGCAGAAGCGGCCGACGCCGCAACGGCGCGCCGCCTCCAGCGCCGCGTCGCACTCGACCCGGTCGGCTGGATCGAGCCGGTACCCGAAGGAATTGCCCACCAGTTCCGCCATGTCCGCCAGCCCGTGCGCGCGCAGCATCGCCTCGTTGGCGAAGAGCACCGTGGCATCCTCGTCGAGCAGCGAGATGCAATCCGGATTGGCCGATGCGACCAGCCGGCTGAACTGCTCGCTGGCGCGCAGCTCGCGCTCGCGGTCACGCCGTTCGCGATCGCTGCGATGCAGCGCCAGCGCGCTCACCATCAGCAGCGTCGAGGCGACGATGACGCCCGAGGTGATCTGCATGGCCATGCCCGTCTGCTCGTCGATATGGCCGTTCCGCTGCGCCCAGATGCGCAAGGCGCCGGTGGCGACGGGAATGGTCACGACAAGCGGCAGGACATACCGGCACATGGTGCCCGCCGGGCCGTCGTCCGCGCGCAGGATATGCAGGAAGGCGGAGTCGCGGCTCAGCGTGAGGATGCCCGTCCCCAGCAGGAAGATGGCGAACGCCGTCGGCAGCGCCATCGGAACGGAATCGTCCAGCTTGCGAAGATAATGCAGGTCAAGGCCGTAGCTGATGAACGCGAAGACGGCCATGGCGCTGATCCAGGTGCCGAAAAGCTGCGACAGGACCTGGGCATGGCGCCAGCGGGCATGCAGCAGCGCCACCGCCAGCCCGCCCAGCAGCAGCGTCGTCGCCGTAGTGGGGGCCATGCGGTTCGGCAATTCGCCGAAATCGACCGCGAGCCGGTCGGCGAACAGGAGCCGGTCCACGGGCAGCGTGCCGAACAGGACGTCCGCCAGCTTGGCCGATGCGGCCGCCACCACCGTCAGGGCCGCGGCGCAGGCCGCCCGCCGCCGGCGCAACTGGGTGAGCGCCACCGAGGCCGCGGCCACGACGAGGCACAGCGCCGTCAGCGGGTTCATCGACACGAAGTCGGTCGCGAAGCTGCGCAGCGCCTTGACGTGCCACAGCCACCCGGCGAGCGTCAGCAGCCCCAGCGCCGCGACCAGGGCCACGCTGGCGAAGATCAGGAATGTCGGAAAGTCCATCCGCCCGTCCCGTGAGGGTCTGGGCAGTTCGGACGCGGCGCGTTCCATGTTCCGTTGCGAGTTCCCCTGGCGCCCCGGCCCGGATTCCGGGGCGTGCCCCCTAATCGGCAGGTTTGGTTGATTTTTTGCTAAGCTCCCCTTGCGCAAAGCCCGTATGGCCTGCGCGGAAAGGCCGATTGACCACTGCCGCGGCCGGCTTGACGCAACCGCTCGCGACCCGCACCAATCTGCGGCAAGCAGGCGGAGGACGCGCGCATGTTCCTGAAGAACCATTTCCAGAACGCCTACGTCACCCATGACCTGGCCAGGGCGATGGACCTGATCGACAGGCGGTTCGGCAAGACCGACTGGATCGTGTTCGAGCCCGACATGGTGCTGCAGACGCCCGCTGGCCCCCGGAATTCGAGCGTGAAGGCCGCGCTGGGCTGGAAGCAGGGCTTGCAGATCGAGCTGATCGAACCCGTCAGGGGCTTCCTCGACCATTATCTGCCCGCGCTTCCCGCCGACAGGTCCGATCCGACACCCCGCTTCCATCACATCGCCGTGCGCCGCGACGACGAAGCCGCCATGCGGCGGGAAATCGCCGAGCTGGGCTTTCCGGTGCTGTTCGAAAGCTCGGTGCCGGGGCTGGTCTTCGTCTACCTCGACGCCCGCGAGACGCTGGGCCACTGCTTCGAATATATCTGGGCCACGCCCGAAGGCTGGGCGATGCAGGGCTGGCCGCGGGACAAGCCGGTCCAGCCATAGCGTCGTCCCGGGTCGAGCCCGGGACGACGCCGGATTCACCACGCTCACCACACCGGCCGCCCTTCCGGCCAGCCGAGGAACTTCCACGCCTCGGGGCTCTTCCAGGTGAACTCGACGTAGTGGCCGAGGTAGGGCCGCGCATCGAGATAGACGAAAACGAGGCTCGGGATCGCGTCCTTGATCGCCAGCGGCCCCTCGAAGGCGAGCGGCAGGCCCAGCTCGGCGATTTCCCGCCGCATGGCGGCTTCGTCGTCGCGGCGCAGCGAGATGTGGTGGAAGCGCGGGACCGCGTCGGTCCGGTCGGCCGGCAGCATCGCCAGATAGTCGTCGACATAGCCCGAGACCGGCTGGATGATCTCGATGTTGAGCCCGCCCGCCCAGTAGGAGGCGACGCGGTTCACCATCGGCTGCGGCCCCTTGGGCGTGTTCACCACCATGTCGGGATCGAAGCGGTCGAACTTCTCGACGCCGAAGCGGTCCGCGACGATCGCCATCGCCTTGTCGAGATCGTGGGTGACGTAGGCGTTCTGCATATGGCCGTGGATGAACATGGCCCCTCTCCTATTTCCCGCGCCATTCGTCGACCACCGGGCCGAAAGCCTGCGCGATCCTTCCCTCGCTCCAGCCGTAGTCCTGAAGGTCATAGCCGTAGGACCCGAGCTTGTGCCGCGGGTTCTCGGCATCCCAGCGGCGCATCGCCGCCTCGCCCTCGCGCGTCCAGGGCAGCCCGTGCAGGGCGTAAAGTTCCTGCGCCACGCCGATGCCGTCGCCGACGCAGCGGCCGTAATCGGTCTCCAGCAGCCGGACCTGCGCGCCCATCTCCGCCCGCTGCGCGAGGTAGCGCTTTAGCTCGTAGGCCCAGTAGTCGACCGTATATCGCCCGACGAACGCGGGATCGAGCGGCTCGAAGGTGTTGCGCAGGATCTCGGTGCCCATGCGCATGCTGGAGCCCATGGTCCTCGTCAGGTCGCGCCGCGAAATGACGAAGGTGGCATCGGGAAAGACTGCGAGCATTTCGAGGAACTCGCCGGTGTTGCCCGGATTCTTCAGCACCCAGGGCCGCCCCTGCTTGCCGCCCCGCTGCCACTGCAGGTACTTCAGCATCTCCTTGAGGTAGGCCTGCGAGGGCACGCGGCTGACCGAGCGCGCCCATTCGAGATAGGGATAATCCGGCGTCGTGATGAACTGCATCACGTTGTCGAAGTTGGCCAGCGGGATGAAGCTCGTCTCGTCGGCCTCGTCGGCGGCGAACTCGTGCATCACCTGATAGCTTTCGCCGGTGTTGGTGACGGCGACCATCATCGCACCGGCCCACTGCCGGCGCGGGGTGGGATCGCCCGGCTGCTCGCCCGGAAACGGCGCGGGATTGAACATCGCCCAGGCCGGCGTCGCCAGCACGTTGGGATCGGCCGAGAGGAAGCGCTGGAGCTTGGTCGTGCCGCTGCGCGGCAGGCCGAGCACGACGATCGGGTCGGAAACGTCCTCGTCGAGGATTTCCGGATGCTTCGCGACATCGGCTTCCCAGCGCAGCCGGTTGACGAGGAAGCGCGTGAAGTTGGCCTGCATGCCCATCAGCCCGCGCGCCGACATCTCCAGCCGCGTCGGGATCTCCAGCGCTTTTTCCAGGTTGGGCAGGAACGAGCGGTCGCGAAAGTCGGTGGCGCCGGTGCCGGCCTGCGCGAAAGCCGCGTCGAGCAGCGGCTCCAGCGTCAGCGCGTGCCTGAGGCCGGCGATCTCATCCATTCCCTTCCCCTCCCCTCCCATCCCATGCCATCTGCACCGCTCGGTCCCCCTCCCCCTCCGAAGGGAGGATCGGCCTCATCAGAAATCGTTGAACCGCCGCCGGTAGACCGAGGCCAGCCGGCGCTCCATCTGCGCCTGCCGCTCGGCGCGGCTGATACGCGGCGTGCCGGGCGAGACGTGCCTGTCCAGTTCGGCGAAAGGCACCGTGCGCACCCTGGGCTCGCCGTGGTCGGCGCGCGTCTCGAAGAAGCGGAAGCCGATCAGGTGCAGGTTGCGGCCCGAGCAGTCGAACCAGTTGGACAGGCCTGGGTCCTGCCAGCTCGCGACGAAGCGCACCGCGCCGTCCGCCTCGCGGTGCACCTGCGCCACGTTGTAGCTCACCAGCCGCGCCCAGTAGTCGCCCGGCTCCCACTGGAGCTGGGCCAGCTCGACGTTCCAGTATTCGCATTGCGGCGGGTCGATCTCGATGATCACCGCCTCGTCCGGCCGGCAGCGGAAATGGCCGGAGAAGTAATCGGTCCCGGCAAAGGCGCCGGGCACGACGAACCGCGCGATCCGGTCCGGCGGCGAGGCGAGGTGCGCCTGCACCCCAGCCTCGCAGAAGTCGGCGTGGACGCGCAGCAGGTCGACCAGCCGCTGGAAGCGCGTTTCCGAGGTCTCCCGCGTCAGCAGCGGCGGCGGGAAGGCCTGGTCCTCGCAGGTGAGCGTGAGGTCGGCCGGCTGCTCCGCGAACCAGTCGGCATAGTATTGGCGGATGTGCAGCTCGCAGCGGCCCTCGGGCAGTTCCAGCCAGATGGCATCGCCGAGGTCATCGGGCTGGCGATGGCTCAGCACCACGTCGATCTGCCGGCCCGCCGCGAGCTGCGGCGTATCGACGTTGTTCCTGTTGCCGATCATCTTCCAGCCGTCGGCGAAATCGCACGAATGGCCGTTGTAGGTGCTGAGCTGGAACACCGCGCAGGTCCCGCGATAGCCGCGCAGGCGATAAGTGTGGGCACCGTGCAGCGCCGCCGCGTGATAGTTGCAGTCGGTCGACTGGAGCTGGAACTGGATGCGGCTGGTGCCGCCCATCTTGGTCAGCGTCGGGTTGCCGTAGTCCGCCTCGACGTGCGCGGCGTGGCCGAAGCTCATGTTGCGCAGCAGGTGGCGCAGCGCCTCGTAGGTGTTCAGTTCGCGGTCGTCGCCCGGCCAGCCGACGATCTGCTTCCTCAGCGAATAGCGCATCGCCTCGACCAGCCTGTCCAGCTCGCCGTAGGCATAGGCAAGCGCGCCCGCGTCGGTCGAGAAGTCCGCCGGCGCGCGCTCCCCGGCGTCCACGCGGGCCGCGAAATTGTCCTGCGACATGGCTGGGGTGTCGTGGCTCATGGCTCGAGGTCCTCCGGAATCACGCGGGCGTCGCCCGCCTTGGGCGGCAGCAGGCCGGTACCGACCAGCGCCCCGCCGTCCGCCACCATCGCGTGGCCGTTGACGTAGGACGCGGCCGGCGAGACGAGGAATTCGATCACGCTCGCCATCTCGTCGGGATCGGCCCAGCGCTGCAGCGGCACCTGCCGCTTGAGCAGCTCGTAATGCGCCGGCGCGACATCCTCGATCATGCCGGTCATGCCCGTCCGGGTCGGGCCGGGGCAGAGCGCGTTGATGCGGATGCCCTCCCAGCCCAGCTCGCGCGCCAGGCTGCGAACGAGGCCGACCAGCGCGTGCTTGGTCATGCCGTAGGCCCAGTTCCCAGCATCGCCGCCCAGCCCCATGGTCGAGGCGGTGACGACGATCGCGGTATCCTTGCGCCGCCGCAGCAGCGGCAGCGCGGCCCGCACGCCCAGCACCGGACCGATCATGTTGACGCCGACGATCTTCTGGAACTCGGCGAAAGGCAGCGCGTCGATGCTGCCGCCGCCGGTGATCCCCGCATTGAGCACCGCCGCGTCGAGCCCGCCGAACCGCGCCTCGGCCTCGGCCGCCATCCGCGCGTTATCCGCCTCGGACGAGACGTCGGCGGCCATCGTCGCGATCCCGGCCCGCCCCTCGGCCCAGCCGAGCGCCGCTACGTCACGGTCCACCGCCAGCACGCGCCAGCCCTTGCCCGCCAGCCGCTCGCAGGCCGCGCGGCCGATGCCGCTGGCGGCGCCGGTGACGAGAACGGACTTTGCGCCATCGGTCATCGCTCGCACTCCCTCTCAACCGCCGGCGATCTGCCAGCCGCCGCTGGCGTCGAGCACCTGGCCCGTGACCCAGGCCGCCTGGTCGCTGGCCATGAAGACGATGACGCGCGCGATGTCCTCCGGCTCGCCGATGCGGCCGAGCGGGGTCACCGAGCGAATCCAGTCCCGCGCCGCCGCGTCGTCGAACGAGCGGCTGCCTTCGGCATATTCGCCGCGGGTGAGGCCGGGCGCGACGGCGTTGATGCGGATGCCCCTGGGGCCAAGCTCGGGCGCCACCGCGCGGGTGAACTGGTTGAGCCCGGCCTTGGACGCGCCGTAGACCGAGAGGAGCTGCGAGGGCGACAGCGTATAGCGCCCCGCCGTCGACGAGACGATGACGATGTTGCCCCCGCTCGCCTCCAGATAGGGCACCGCCTGCTTGATGAACCGCACGGTCGAGGCAAGGTTGGTGCGGTAGATCTCCTCGATCTCCTCGTCGCCGGTGTCCTCAAGGCTTTTCCAGAGCTGCGCGCCGGCGTTGCTCACCAGCACGTCGAGGCGGCCGTGGCGGTCGATGACGGCCTGCAGCGCGCGGGCACGGTCGTCATGGCTGTTGAGGTCCATGCGCACAGCGCTGATGCTGTCCGGCGCCAGGGCGCAGGTTTCCCGCAGCGGCCCCTCGCGCCGGGCGGCGATGACGACCTTGGCGCCCTCGCGCGCGAACATCAGCGCCGTGCCCTTGCCGATGCCCGTGCCGCCCCCGGTGATGAGCGCGACCTTGCCGTCCAGTTGTCCCATCCGCATCCGCCTGATTTGTTTTCGCGCGGCAGTCTCCACCCGGCCGGCCAAATTGCAAGGCGCCGTCCGCCCGGGACCAGCGGCGTTGCGCCGAGAGTCCAGTCGCCCGTGCTTGACCTTTGCCGGTCCGCGGCGAACCCTCGGCCGACGAACGGGAGACAGAGCATGAAAGTCGGGATCACCTGCGGGGGTATCGGCCCCTATGCCAGCGGCGCGTTCATCCGGGCTTCGGCGCGGGCGGCGGAGGAGGCGGGCTTCGCGCATTACTGGATGCCCGACCACGTCGTGCAGTTCGCCGCCTATCCCGAATCCCGATACCCTTACGCCGAAGGATCGGGGCAGGAACTGCCCGACCAGAGCGACGAGGCGCCGCTGCAGTTCGGCGACGACACTTACGCCAACGTCGATCCGGCCAACCCGCTGGTCGACCCGGTGATCGGCATGGCCTGGGCGGCGGCGGCGACTTCGCGGATCGAGGTGGGCAGCAACATCCTGGTCCTGCCGCAGCGCAATCCGGTGGTGCTGGCCAAGGAACTGGCCACGCTCGATTCCTTCTGCGCCGGGCGCGTGGTGCTGGGCGCCGGGGTGGGCTGGGCGAAGGAGGAGTTCGACGCCTGCGGCGTGCCCTTCGCCGAACGCGGCCGGCGCACCGACGAGGCGATTGCGGCGCTGCGGGCGCTGTGGAACCAGCCGGTCTCCTCGTTCGCGGGCCGCTTCCACGCCTTCCGCGACGCCTACAGCTATCCCAAGCCCGCGCGCGCCGGCGGGCCGCCGATCCTGATCGGCGGCGAGAGCGCGGCGGCGCTGCGCCGGGTCGCGCGGCTGGGCGACGGCTGGCTGCCCTACAACCTGCCGGTCGCGGACGCCGCGCGCGCGATCGCCGAGCTGAAGGCGATGACCCGCGCCGAAGGCCGCGACGCGGACGCGCTGCGCATCGTCAAGATCGTCTACGGCAACGCCCGGATCGACGACCTCAAGCGCTACAGGGACGCGGGAGTGACGGAGTTCAACGTCGCCTCCAGCGGCGAAATCCCGGTGGACGAAGCGGGCATCGCGGCGAAGTTCCACGAATTTTCCGAAACGATCGTCGAACCGATCGCAGGGCTTTAATCGCGATTGCACTGCTCGCCCCGGCCGCTAGGGTCCCGCCGACAATCCTGCAAAGGCGAGACAAAACACAATGCATTCAACGAGGGAGGAAACGACGGCGGCGGCCGAATGGCGCGCCCACTGGCCGCTGACGCTGGCCGCGCTGATCGGTTATTCGACGATCGGCCTGCAAAGCTACGGCATCAGCCCCTTCGTGACCCATCTCGAAAGCGAGTTCGGCTGGAGCCGCGCCGACGTGATGATCGGCATCAGCCTGTCGAACGCCGCGGGCATCGTGCTCAACATGATCATCGGCCTGATCATCGACCGGTTCGGATCGCGCCGGGTGGCGCTGCTGGGGCTGGTGGTCAAGACCGGGACTTTCGCCCTGCTCGGCGCGGCGACGGGGACGCTGCTCAACTGGGCCGCGCTCTGGCTGATGCTCGCGGTCGGCGTGGTGCTGGTCCAGTCGACCGTCTGGACCCGCGCGGTCGCCAGCCGCTTCGACAAGGCGCGGGGGCTGGCCCTGGCGGTGGCGCTTTCGGGCACGCCGATCACGGCGATGCTGGCGCCGCCGCTGGCCTCCTGGCTGATCGGCGCCTACGGCTGGCGCATGGGCTTCGCCGGCGTCGGCGCCATCTGGCTCGCCGTGACGCTGCCGATCGTGTTCCTGTTCTTCCGCGAGAAGCCCGCCAGCCCCGCCGCGACCACCGCCGCCGCCGCCGAAACCGCCAGCCCGGCCGAGATGGCGGGCCTGACCTTCGCGCAGGGCATCCGCACGCGGGCCTTCGCCCGCCTGCTCCTCTCGTTCGCCTGCTTCTCGTTCTACAGCATGACGATCGCGACCAATCTCGTGCCGCTGCTGACCGAAACCGGCATCGCCGCGACCGAAGCGGCCAGCATCGCCGCGATCATGGGCCTGGTCGGCATCGTCGCCCGGCTTTCGGTCGGCGTGCTGCTCGATCGCTTTCCCGGCCACCTGATCGGCACCGGCACGCTGCTGATGCCGATCGTGGGCTGCGCGATCCTGCTGATGGACGCGCCGGGGATCCTCCTGCTGTCGGTGGCGGTGGCGATGTTCGGCGCGGCCATCGGCGCCGAGATCGACGTCGCGCTCTACCTCGCCACGCGCCATTTCGGCCTCAAGGCGTTCGGCGCCCTGTTCAGCGCGATCATCGTCGGCGGCGCGGTGGCCGCGACGCTCGGCCCCTTCATCGGCGGCTGGCTGCACGACCTCTACGGCAGCTACGACATCCTGCTCATGATGATCATGGCGGTGATGGGCATCGGCGCTCTGGCCATGCTGACCATGGGCCGGCCACCCCGGCGCTGGGCGGCGGAATAGAGCCTGTCCGCCGCTCAGCCGCCCTTGCGCGCCATTTCGAAGCTGCGCGCGAGGTGATCGGCGAAGCCGGTGCGCTGCGGAAGGACCCATTGCCGGCTTTCGTCACGGATCGCGTCGATGTTGTCGGCCACCACGTCTATCGTCCAGTCCGGGCGATAGACGCCTTCGCTTTCGGCGAAATAGGCGCGGGCGACACGCCCGCCGACCGCGATGAACAGCTCTCCGGACACGTCGCAGCTTTCGTGCGCCAGCCAGCCGACCACCGGCGCGACCAGTTCCGGCCCCATCGGCGGGTACTGCGAGGTGTCGAGCCCCTCGGCCATGCGCGTGACGGCGCCGGGCAGGATGATGTTCGACCGGACGTTGCGCTCCGCGCCCTCGATCGAAATGGCGTTGGAAAGCCCGATCATGCCCGATTTGGCCACGGCATACTGCACCGTGTTGGGCATGGTATAGAGCCCGCCGATCGAGCCCGTCAGCACCACCCGGCCATAGCCCGCTTCGAGCATCCGCGCGAAAGCGGGCTGCACCACGTGGAAGCCGCCGAGGAGGTGGATGTCGAGGCTGCGCCGGAAATCCTCGTAGGCGATCTCGGCCAGCGGCGCGAACAGCGAGTTGCCGGCGTTGTGGATCAGCACGTCGATCCGCCCGAAACTGTCGAGCGCGGCCGCGACGATCGCCTTGCCGCCCTCGGGCGTCGCCACGCTCTCTGTGCAGGCAACCGCCTCGCCGCCCGCCGCCCGGATCGCGGCCGCCACGTCTTCGGCCGGCCCGGCATCGGCGCCGGTGCCCGAGAGCGCCGAGCCGTTGTCGTTGACCAACACGCGCGCGCCCTTGCCCGCCAGCAGCTCGGCATAGGCGCGGCCAAGCCCGCGGCCGGCGCCGGTGATCACCGCGACGCGGCCGTCGAAGCGCCGCCCGGTCATGGAATATGCCTTTCGCGCAGGTTGGTCAGCGGCCGGCGGTACGACGGATCGCTCTTGTCGCGCGCCGGCGCGCCGTTGCCGTAGAGGTCGGGCACGTCGGCAAAGGGGATCGGGATGGCGGGCAGCAGGCCCGCCCATTCGATCGCATTGGTCCGCAGCGCGATCTTCCATTCGCCGCCGCGCCGTTCGAACCGGTCGATATAGCGGCCGCCCGCCTGCACCAGGCTTTCGTCCTTGTTGCGCGCGACGAAGAGGTAATAGGTCTCGGTGTGCGCGGTGTCGCCGTCGAGGTCGATGGTCACGTTGAGCAGGCTGTGGTGCGTCAGGATCTGCCCTTCCTCGTGCATCGGAAAGGCCCAGTCGGCGCATTCGGACGCGAGGCCGACGAACGGCCCCGCCGCCATCTCCGCATCGGCGTGGAAGGCGGAAAGGTACAGCTCGCGGTCGAGCCGGTCCATGCCCCGGCTGAACCGGGTCAGCGCCTCCGTGATGTCCTGCTTGTCGAGCAGCGCCGCGAGCCGGGCGAGGCGATCAGCGTCCATTGCCATAACCATGCGCCCTGATCGGTTGCCAGATGGGCGAGCCGCGCTCGGCCCGCAGCGAGGGGATCACCCGCCCGTCGACATCGGTGACGCCGTAGAGCTGCGCCATCTCGGCGGTGATGAACGTGCCGCCCGACAGCCGCATGATCTTGTCGTCGCCCAGCATCTCCGCGATCACCCGGCCCGGATGCTCGACCGTGCTGCCGATATCCGGGTTGGTCACCGTCTGCCCCTTCATGTCGGGATTGGCGCCGAGGTTGTGATAGGCCTTTTCGGTGAAGGTCAGCCCCTGCCACAGCGACACCGAGGCGACGTTGTGCGGCTCCAGCTCGATCGCCATGTCGCGCGCCATGCGGTCCACCGCCGACTTGGCCGTGCCGAAGACGACGCCGAAGGTGTAGGTCACGCCGACGTAGCCCGAGATCGCGACGATCAGACCGGACCCCTGCGGCACCATGATCTGCGCCGCGTGCCAGGCGGCGACGAAGGACGAGCGCACGCCGACGTGCCACATCTCCAGGTTCGAGAGCGGCTTTTCCCAGAACGGCTGCTTGACGATGAGGTCGTCCGAAAGCTGGAAGGCGTTGTTGACCAGAAGGTCGAGCCGGCCCTGCTCGCGCCGGACCTGATCGAACAGCGCCGCGACCTGCTCGTCGTTGCCGTGGTCGCAGGCGACGGCGATGCCCCTGCCGCCTGCCGCCTCGCCGCACTTCGTGCACTCGGCCGCCGTCTCGCCCACGGTGCCGGGCAGGTAGAACTCGCCCGGCGTCACCGTGCGGCCGGTGACGTAGACGGTGGCGCCCTGTTCGGCGAGCACCAGCGCGATACCCTTGCCGATGCCGCGGCTGGCGCCGGTGACAACCGCCACCTTGCCCGTGAGCGCGCCCATCAGGCGTGCCCCTCGCCGGCGAAGAACCTGGCGCTGTAGTCGCCGCGGGCGCGGCCGGAGAAGAACTCCTCGCGCAGCGGCAGGCCCATGACGCCCTGCGACCAGTCGATCGCCCGGCCCCAGTCATGGAACCAGTCGTAAAGCATCATGCGATTGGCGATACGCCATTCGCCGTTCCGCTTTTCCAGCACGTCGAGATAGCGCCCACCGACGATGGTGTCGTTCTCGCCCTCGCCCATGTCGACGCGATGGTACGAGAGGACATGCGTTTCGGCGCGCGCCCTGTCGCCAGCAAGCTCGATGTAGCTCTGGCCGAGCGCATGCTGCGTGTTGGTGATCGCCTCGGCGCCGGGCACGACCCAGGCGAGGTATTCGTCGAACGTGCCCTTGAACACGCCGTAGTCGGTGATCGAATCCGGCCAGAGCGAGGCCGCGATCATCTCTGCGTTGCGGCGATCCTCGCCACGCGCGAGGCGTTCGAGGCATTGGCGGATGCGGTCGCGGGCGACAAGGGCGCGCAGATCGTCGCTGGTGGGGTCCATGGTTCTCTCTCCCGGTCTGCGGGCGCCCGAATCCGGGCCCGCCAGTTGGCCAAGACTAGCCGTCCGCCCCAAGGCGGCGCTTGACCATTTCGGACAAATGCGCTCGATTCCGGGCGAAGGGTGCCCGACCGTGACCGAGGTTTTCGATACCGTCCACGCGCAGGTCCTGCGCTTCCTGCCGGAACTCGTCGCGGAGATGGGCGGCGATCCGGTCGCCCTGCTGCGGCGCGCCGGCCTTCCCGCGCGGGGCGAGGCGACCTATCGTCAGGCGATCCATCTGCTGGAAGTGGCGGCGGCGGCGCTGCGCTGCCCGGATTTCGGCCTGCGTCTGGCGCAGCGGCAGGGCGGCGGCGCGATGTTCGGCCCGCTCGGGCTGGCGATGCGCAACTCGCGCACCTTCGGCGACGCGCTCACCTACGTCAGCCAGCACATCTACGCCCACAGCCTCGCCGCGCGCATCCGCCTGACGCGCCTGCCCGGCGGCGGCGCCTTCTCCGCGCACGACATCCTGCTCGACGGCGCGCCGGTGCGGACGCAGTTCGTCGAGCAGATCATCCTGGCCGGCCATCTCGCGGCGGGGGAGATCACCGGCGGCCATGCCCGCGTGCGCCGCGTCCATTTCCGGCACCAGCCGGTCTCGCCGCCGGCCGTCTATCGCCGCCATTTCGGCTGCGAGGTGCGCTTCGGCCAGAACGAGGACGGCGTGCTGTTCTCGGCCGCCGACCTCGCCTGCCCCGTCGTCGATTCCGACGCGCAGGCCTTCGCGCGCATCGCCGCCTTCATCGGCAGCGCCTTCCCCGATCACCTGCCGCCGCTGCACGCGCAAGTGCGCGGCGTGATCATGCAGTTTCTCGGCTCCGCCCCCTGCACCAACGACAGCGTCGCCGCCGAACTCAACCTCCACCCGCGCACGCTGCACCGCCGGCTGCGCGCCGAGGGCACCTCGTTCCAGAAGATCAAGGACGAAGTGCGCCGCGACCTGATGCTCTACTACCTGCAGCAGACCCGGCTGGACTTCACGCGCATCTCGGAGCGGCTGGGCTTCGCCGAGCAGTCGGTGATGACGCGAAGCTGCAACCGCTGGTTCGCCGCCTCGCCGACGCGGGTGCGGCAGGGGAGCGCGGCAGGGGGCACGGCAGCGTGATTTTGTCCTGATCGGTCAAGCCGCGACGCGGCCGCAAGCGCAAACAGGCGAAGGAAGAGGAGAAGCCCGAACCATGGCCCAGGTCCAGACCCTGCGCGGTCCCGTCGATAGCGCCGCGCTCGGCCGCGTGCTGATCCATGAGCACATCTTCCTCATGGACATGGAATATACCTACAACTACCGGCCCGACTTCTTCGCGGAGCAGACGATCGCCGATGCGGCCGCGCGGCTCAACGCGCTCAAGGCCAGCGGCATCGACACGATCATCGACCTCACCGTGCTCGGCCTCGGCCGGCACGTGCCGAGCCTTGCCAAAGTGGCGCCGCTGACCGACCTCAACATCGTCATCTCCACCGGCGCCTACACCTTCGACGAGGTGCCCGGCCCCTTCGCCTTCCACGGCCCCGGCCTGCTGCTCGACCGCCCCGAGCCGATGGTCGACCTCTTCGTGCGCGACATCACCGAGGGCGTCGCCGGCACCGGCATCAGGGCCGGCCAGCTCAAGTGCGCCATCGACATGCAGGGGCTGCGGCCCGGCGTCGAACGGATCATGCGCGCGGTGGCGCGGGCGAACGTGCTCACCGGCTGTCCGATCACCGTCCACACCGCGCCGCAGGCCGAAACCGGGCTCGTCGTCCAGCAGGTGCTGGCCGAGGAGGGGGTGAACCTGGAGGACGTGATCATCGGCCACTGCGGCGACACCGGCGACACCGACTACCTGATGAAGCTGGCCGACAGGGGCTCGCTGCTCGGCATGGACCGCTTCGGCGTGGAGTTCGCCATCACCATGGAGCAACGCGTCGCGACGATCGCCGAGATGGTGAAGCGCGGCTACGCCGGGCAGATGGCGCTCTCGCACGATTGCTGCGCCTGGTCGGACTTCTTCCCGCAGGTCACGGACTACCACCGCGCCATGCCGCGGCACCACTATCTCCACATCCACGACGACGTGATCCCCGCGCTGCGCGAGGCGGGCGTCGGCCAGCGCGATCTCGACACGATGTTCGTCGACAATCCCCGCCGGCACTTCGAGAACGCCGCCCGGCATTTCGCGCAGCGGTAGGGTTGCCGTGGCGCGCGCGCTTTCCCGCCGCGCCGTTCCCCGATAGAGCCGCCCTCCCGCGAATCCCCGCGCCGCAAGGAGCACCCGATGTCGTCCAGTCCCTGGGCCCGCCATACCCGCAACGCCGCCGTCGCCGACGACATCGACTTCGAGATCAAGGGGCAGGAACTGCAGTTCCTCGAAATCGAGCTGGACCCCGGCGAAAGCGCCGTGGCCGAAGCCGGCGCCATGGTCTGGAAGGAAGCCAGCATCGCCATGACCACCGTGTTCGGCGACGGCCGCGCGCAGGACGACGGCTTCATGGGCAAGCTGCTCGGCGCGGGCAAGCGGCTCGTCACCGGCGAGAGCCTGTTCACCACGGTCTTCACCCACCAGGGCCAGGGCAAGGCGCGCGTCGCCTTCTCCGCGCCGGTGCCGGGCTCGATCCTGCCGATCAAGCTCAGCGACGTGGGCGGCACGCTGATCTGCCAGAAGGACAGCTTCCTCGCCGCCGCTCGGGGGGTGACGATCGGCGTCCAGTTCCAGCGCCGCATCCTCACCGGCCTGTTCGGCGGCGAAGGCTTCATCATGCAGAAGCTCGAAGGCGACGGCTGGGTCTTCGTCCAGATGGGCGGTACGATCGTCGAGCGGACGCTGGCGCCGGGCGAGGAATTGCACGTCGATACCGGCTGCATTGCGGCCTATACGTCAGGTGTCAATTTCGACGTGGTCGGCGTCGGCGGCGTGCGCAGCGTGCTGTTCGGCGGCGAGGGCCTGTTCTTCGCGCGGCTGCAGGGTCCGGGCAAAGTCTGGATCCAGTCGCTGCCTTTCGCCCGCCTCGCCGGGCGGATGCTGGCCGCGGCGGGCAGCAGGGGCGGCCAGAACCGCGGCGAAGGCTCGGTCCTCGGCGGCCTCGGCAACCTGCTCGACGGCGACTGATCAGGCGGCCGGCGGCGTCCAGTCGGACACCACGTCCGCATATTCGGGCCGCGGCCGTTCCTGCAGCTCGCGGCCCGGCGAGCCGAGGAACAGGAAGCCGGCGATCCTGGCCTCCGGCCGCCCCTCGGGCGCGAAGGCGGCGCGGACGGTGTCCGAATAGGCCGCCCAGCCGGTCAGCCAGCCGCCGACGAAGCCCTCGGCATGGGCGGCGGCCAGCAGGTTCATGCAGGCGGCCCCGGCGGACAGCTCCTGCTCCCAGAGGGGAATGGCGCTCGACGGGTCCGGGCAGGAGACCGCCACCACCAGCGCCGGCGCCTGCCGGGCGAACTCCTCTATCGAGGCCAGCTCCTTCCGGTTCGGCTCGGGCCGCGTCTCCCGATAGGCGCGCTGGAGCAGCGCGGCCAGCGCGTCGCGCTGTCCGGGCGCGACGATCACGAAGCGCCAGGGCGCAAGCTTGCCGTGGTCGGGAACGCGGAGCGCGGCCGAGAGGATGCGCCCGAGCTGCGCCTCGTCCGGCCCCGGCGCCACCATGTCGCGCGGCTTGCCCGAACGGCGCGTCGCGAAGAAAGTGGCAAGCGAGGAGCGGTCATTGAACATCTCAGGTCCCTCCGTCACGGCGTCCCGGGCGGCCGCGAAGCCCATATAGGGCCTCCCGCCGTCGATGGAACGCCCCGACCGCCGGCGCGCTCATCCCGCCGGCTGGAGCAGCACCGCGCCCGTGGGATTCGCCTCGGGCTGGCCATGCTCGCGCTCCCACACCGCGGCGGCCTCATAGCAGCTCTCCACCACGTCCCCGTAAGTCTCGCGGAACAGGTCGCGCTGCTCGGGATGGTCGAACGCGAAGGCGCGGTTGTGCCGCACCGCGTCGAGCACCATCGGGGCGATATCCTCGGGGCGGTAGAACTTGAGGCTGGTCTGCTCGTGGTTGACCTCGCCGACATGCACCTCGCCCTCGCCGGGGCCGCCAAACTTCGCCGGGCGGTAGCGCGCGTTGTTCTGCTTCATGCCGGTGGCGACGCCGCCGGGGCAGTAGCTGGTGGTGAAGACGTTGTGCTCGCGCATCTCGAGCTGGAGGTTCATCATCAGCCCGATGATGCCGGCCTTGGCCGCCGAATAGGGCGTGTGCACGGGAATCCAGCCCGGCAGCAGCCCGGCCATGGAGGCGGTGGCGCAGATGTGGCCGCCGCCGGCCTTGACCATGTCGGGCAGGAAGGCCTGGGTGGTGCGCATCACGCCCATCAGGTTGACGTCGATGATCCAGTCCACGTCGTCGTCCGACATCTCCATCAGCGGATCGAACGAGGTGGCGCCGGCATTGGCGAAAACGAGCTGGATCGGCCCGAGCGCGGCGCTCGCCTGCTCTTTCATCCGCTTGATCGAGGCGCGATCGGTCACGTCGCACTGGATGGCCACCGCCTTGCCGCCCGCCGCGTTGATCGCATCGGCCACCTTCTCGGCGTTCTCCAGGATAATGTCGGCGATCGCGACCGAGGCGCCCTGCGCCGCCAGCTCCTTGGCGAGCCCCATGCCGATGCCGCTGCCGCCGCCGGTGACCACCGCCGCCTTGCCGCTGATGTCCGTCATTGCCCCATCCTCTCTTGTGATATTGATACGGGTGCAGCCTTAATCAGGCTCGGCCGCTTGTCCAGCCGATCACGCAAGATTGCCCGGCCCGAAGGCGTACGGCAACAGCTCGGACAGGCGCGGCGCAGGCCCCTCGCCTTCGTCCGCGCCCCAGATCACCGGATCGGTGCCGCCTAGCTGGGCCAGTTCGTGCAGCACCTGCCGGCAGCGGCCGCAGGGGGTAAGCGTCCCCGACGCGGCGCCCGCCTTGCCGCCTGCCACCGCCACCGCGACAAGGCCGCCGCGCCGCCCTTCGTTCATCGCGCGCGCCGCCGCGACCGTCTCGGCGCAGAGCGACAGGCCGTAGCTCGCGCTCTCGACATTGCTTCCCGTCACGACCGCGCCATCGGCGAATGCGAGCGCGGCACCGACGTGGAAGCCGGAATAGGGCGCATAGGCTCGCCCCGCCGCTTCGCGCGCCGCCGCGATCAGGGCGCCCCGGTCCGGCGTCACGGCTGCAGGACCACCCATCGCAGGTCGGTCTCGCTCGCCTCGCTCGAGAAGGATTCGTTCGCGGTCCACAGCGTCCACGGCCGTCCCGCATAATCGGGCTGGAAGCGGGTGCGCACCAGCCAGAGGTTGCGGTCGATGGCGCGGGCGATGCGATAGCGGCTCTCGAAGCGGGCGGTGAGCTTGAGCATTGCCGGCTTGCCGGTGTGCGTTTCCACCTGGTTGAGGAATGTCGTCAGCTCGCTCTCGATCGCCGCGTCGCTGACCTTGACCGGGCAGTCATCGCCCAGCCGGTCAAGCTCGACCGCGGGCGGCAGCATCGCCGGGTCGCGCGGCACCACGGTGACGAAGTTCGCCGCCTGCCGGTCGGCCGGCTGGCACGGATCGTAGCGGTGCAGCGCGCCGACCTGCAGCTTGGCGGCGCGCGCGCCTTCCAGGTTGCGGCTGAACGACGGGTCGCGCGCGAAGGCGCTGGCGCTGGCGTCGAGATAGGCGAAATCGGCGCCGATCGCCTTCAGGGCGCGCCAGTCCGCCTCGCCGTCATCGGCGCCGACCTCGACGCCCTGAACGCGATAGACCGCGCGCTCGGGCCGCCAGTGATGCAGATGCCACCAGCCGAGCACGCCGCCGATGAGCGCGATCAAAACCGCCGCGCCCAGCAGGCGCAGGGACATGCGGCTGCTCCGCTTCCTTGCCATCACCGATTCCCGTAGCCGACCCTTGGGGTCCCGTGCCCCTAGCCCCTGATATGCAGCACGCAGATCAGGGTAAAGAGCCGCCGGGCCGTCGCGAAGTCGGTTTCCACCTTTCCTTCGAGCCGTTCGAGCAGCAGTTCGGCCGCCTCATTGTGAACCCCGCGCCGGGCCATGTCGATCGTTTCGATCTCGGTGGCGGACGCCTTGCGGATCGCCTGGTAGTAGCTGTCGCAGATCGCGAAATACTCGCGAATCGGCCGGCGGAACCGGCCGAGGCCGAGCACCAGCGTCTCCAGATGCCGGGCCTGCTCGTCGGCGATGTCGAGCACCAGCCGCCCCTCGTTGACCGAGAGGCGCAAGCGGTACGGCCCCTCGTGCCCCGCCGCGGAGGAACGGAGCGGACGGAAGAGGTTTTCCTCTTTCAGATCGAAGATCGCTATCCGCCGTTCCTGCTCGATATCGGCGTTGCGCCACAGGATCGTGGCCTCGTCGAGTTCGATATCGGTGATGCGCGCAGCGTTCATTACGTGCGCAGCATTCGCAAATGCAGCAACAACCGGCAAGCCCGTCGACATCATCCACAAGCTGTGGATGAAATCCGGAGCACCCGGCGCTTGAAGGCGGCGGGGCAAAAGCGCATTGACGCCCGCCTATGGCCGACCAAGACCTCCTCACCCGCGAGCCCGACCTGGCCAGCCGCGCGCTGCCCGCAAACGTCGAGGCGGAGGCCGCTTTCCTTGGCGCCGTGCTGATCGACAACCGGGTGATCGAGGAACTGCCGGTCCAGCTTTCCCCCGCGCATTTCTTCGAGCCCGCGCATGCCCGCATCTTCGAGCGGATCATGCTGCTGATGGACCGGGCGGCGGTGGTCACGCCGGTGACGCTGCGGCCCTATTTCGAATCGGACGAGACGCTGCAGGCGCTGGGCGGCCTCGCCTACCTCGCCCGGCTGACGGCCGATGGCCAGGGCCTGCTCGCCCCGCGCGAACTGGCCGAGCAGATCTACGACCTCGCGCTGCTGCGCGAACTGGTCGCGGTCGGCCGCAACCTCGTCGAAGGGGCGATGGACACCTCCGAGGCGGTCGCGCCGATGGAGCAGATCGAGCAGGCGGAGGCGGCGCTCTATGCGGTGACGGAGGGCGTCACCGGCACCAGCGAGGCGCAAGGGTTCGCCACCGCCACCCGCACCGCGATCTCGGCGATCGAGAAGGCGCTCAATTCGGGCGGCCATATCTCGGGCAAGACGACCGGTCTGGCGTCGATCAACCAGAAGATCTGCGGCCTGCACGATTCCGACCTCATCATCCTCGCCGGCCGGCCGGGCATGGGCAAGACCTCGCTCGCCACCAACATCGCCTTCAACGCCGCCGACCGGCTGCGCCGCGACCGGGCCGACGGCGTGCCGGAGGAACAGTCGGTCGGCGCCGCCACCGCCTTCTTCAGCCTGGAAATGAGCGCCGACCAGCTTGCCACGCGTATCCTTGCCGAGCAGTCGGGGATCAGCTCGGAAGCGCTGCGCATGGGCAAGATCAGCCGCGAGGACTTCCAGCAGCTTTCCTATGCCAGCCAGCGGCTGGCCGAGCTGCCGCTCTACATCGACGACACGCCGGCGCTCTCGATCGCGGCGCTGCGCACCCGCGCACGGCGGCTCAAGCGGCGGCACGGCATCGGCCTCATCGTCGTCGACTACCTGCAGCTTCTCCAGGGCACCGGCCGCGCCAACGACAACCGCGTCAACGAGATTTCCGAGATCAGCCGCGGCCTCAAGACGCTGGCCAAGGAGCTGAGCTGCCCGGTGATCGCGCTTTCGCAGCTTTCCCGCGCGGTCGAGCAGCGCGAGGACAAGCGCCCGCAGCTTTCGGACCTGCGCGAATCGGGCTCGATCGAGCAGGACGCCGACATGGTCTGGTTCGTCTACCGCGAGGACTACTACGTCGCGGCCAAGGAGCCCAAGCAGCCGGTCGACGGCGACGACGCCAAGACCCACGAGGCCCACCAGAGCTGGCAGGCGGAGATGGAGCGCGTCTACGGCCTGGCCGAGCTGATCGTCGCCAAGCAGCGCCACGGCGCCACCGGCAAGGTGCGCATGCGCTTCGAATCGCGCATCACGCGCTTCTCCGACCTGGCCGACGACGACTTGCGCAACAGCAGCTATGGCGACGACTGACCGGCTATCCGGCCGGCCGGTCATGCTGATCGCCGGCGGCAGCGGCTCGATCGGCGAGGCCGTGGCGATCGAGGCGGCGGCCCAGGGCTGGGCGGTGGTGGTGCACGGCCGCAACGCCGGAAAACTCGCCACGCAGGTCGCCTCGCTGCGCGCCGCCGCGCCGGCCGAGGCGGTGGCCGGCGACGTGGCGGATGACGATGCCGCACGGCGCATCGTCGCCGAAGCGGCGGAAAAGTTCGGTCGGATCGACGCGGTGGTGGATTGCGTCGCCACCGGGCCGCGCGAAGGCCGGCTGACCGGGCCGTTCCGCGAGACC
>Ga0172382_10000529_pt1 | contig 72606 bp, 71 predicted proteins | sample Leawel138RmetaG_FD_122245 | JGI IMG/M metagenome (GOLD analysis project Ga0172382, IMG submission 122245) | Leachate microbial communities from a municipal landfill in Southern Ontario, Canada - Leachate well 138R metaG | ecosystem: Engineered > Solid waste > Landfill > Unclassified | place...
CACCGGTTCGACGAAGTCGGGCGTGATTTTGTTCAGGGCCGTGCCCATGCGATAGCCATGGGTGAGGGCCGGATTCTGGTCGCCATAGCCACTGTAGAGAAAGACGGTATCTTCCCGGACGAGGCGGGTGACATGAACCGATGCCTCGGCCTTCTGCTGCGTGAGTTGGTTGGTCACCCATACCTTGTCGCCTTCCTTCAGTCCGAGTTTGCCGGCACGCTGACTGTGCACCCAGAGACCCGTATAAATCTCGCCGCGGAACTTGCTGATGCTCACCAGAGGTTGGAAATCGTTGTTGGGCGAACAATGGGAAACCACGGGCACCATGCCGAAGGTAAAGTAGAACTCGTCATCGGCCATGGGCGATTGCTTGCCGGGGCGGCAGTCGGCGGGAATGTGGGTGGCCAGTACCGAAAAATAAGGGTTATCCCAGAGGCCAAACTGCTCGCGCAATTGCCCGTAGAGGTTGCTGTAGAACTCGGCGCGCCCGCTGGGCGTGGGCAAGGCCATTTTGCGCGGCATCCCGTAGTTGGTGATGAGTTCGTCCGCCTTGGCCACCGGATAGACCCCGTTCTTTCGTAGATCTGCGTCGAGTTTTTGCGGAGTGATGCCGAGGCCTTTGGCCTTGGCTGCAAAATCCATCTGGCGGAGGGCCATGGTGAACGGATTCTTGATGCCCTTGGCGCGCTTTTCCTCGGTGAGGGCCTTGAGCTGCGCCGCGGGAATACCCATCAAATCCTGCACGGACCGGTAATAGGGCTCGGAACTGCCGGTCAGAACTTCCGTCAATTTCAGGAAGGCGTCGGTCAGGATGACATTGTCATAGGCGGGAGGTACGGCCTGGTAGCGGGTGATGAGCATGTTGTCGGGGTTGACGCCGTTGCCGTAAATGGAAGGTTCGTCCCGTTCCAGATAGGTGAGCTCCGGCAGCACCACGTCGGCATAGGCGACGGTATCCGCGGGCATGACATCCATGACCACCACCAGTTCCATGTTGGGGTGGGTGAACGCCTCCTGCCAGAAGCCCTCCGGCGCATCGCGCATGGGATTGGTGCCGTTCAGGAGCATCGCCTTGCACAGATAGGGCGCACCCTTCCAGGTGAGCTTGCCCCTGATGGCGGAATCCAGCCCTACCTCCGTGGTGAAGGGGAAGGCCGCCCAGTCCGGAGAGTCCTTGGGGGTCTGGTCGCGATGCACCGCCGCCCAGGCCGGGTAACCGTGGTCATGAGTGCCCGGATTGGCCGCCGCATTGGCGGCCCAGTAGACGAAAGGCATACCTGCAAGGCTCGCCAGTGGCGGGGCCTTGGGGTTGTCCTTTTGCGCCCACATGTTGCGCACCTGTTCGCGGTAATCACCGCCGAAGATCCAGCCACCGGGCACATCCAGCCTACCTTTCAGGGTCTGGATCATGGCCTGCACCCGGCGCAACATCTGGATGTTGCCGTAACGGGCGCCGGACCATCCGGGGATGACGATGGGGGATTTGGCCGTAGAGAACTCCCGGGCGATTTTGCGGATATCGTCGGCGCTGATGCCGGTATTGGCCGCTGCCCATTCCGGGGTGTAAGGCTGAAGCGCCTGATGCTGGGCGTCAAAGACCGTCAGCATGGCTTCGCCGTCGTGCTGAAAGCCCTTGGGGGTGTGCAGCAGGGGCGTGACGCTGGTTCCGGCGCTGCTTTGCAGGTTATGGTTGCTGAAGGCAGGCAGAAACACCACCTGTCCGCTGTGCGCATCGATGACGGCGGGTTCTTTTTTGTCGGAAAGATAGAGTGCCCAGGCGTTGTGCTGGTTTTTGCGGACCAGGAAAGGCATGTTGCTGTGGCGGATGAGGAAGTCCTCGTCATACCAGCCGTTATCCATCATCTCGCGGAGCATGGCCAGGGTGAAATCGAGATCGGTACCGGGTTTGATGGCGTACCACTCATCCGCCTTGGCCGCTGTCTCCGAGGCGCGCGGGTCAAGAACGACGACCTTGGCACCTTTTTCCTTGCCAGCGGAAAAGCGCACGGCCCGGCAGGTGGAAACTCCACCGATGCAGGCATTGCCGATGATGGAGAGGATGTAATCGCTGTTTTCGTAGTCCTCGATGTTTTCACCATGCACGACAAAGTTGCCGATCATGGAATTGGTGCCGAGGTGACCGTCAAAGACGCAGTTTTGGGTGGGCGAGGTGATGAGATTGGGGCACTGGATGGCAGAGGTGAAGGCAATGGTATGGGGCACGTAGAAGGAGCATGTACTCCAGCCGCCGTAAACCGTCCACTCCCAGGGCTTGATGTTTTTGCTCTTCTGGGCGATATAGTCCCAGGCCTCCTCCCAGGTCGCGGAGCGAAATTTCATCTCGCCGCGTTTGCTGCCGGCCACGCGGATCAGTGGTGTCTTGATGCGGTTGGCGCTGTACACCTGGCGCAGCCCGGACTGGCCGCGGGCGCAGATCTTGTCGCCATTGAGCGTGGAGTTGGGATTACCGCCAAGTTTCATGATGCGCTGCTTGCCTTTTTTTTCTGCGACGGTGATACGCAGCGAGCAAAAGGAAGAGCAGTAATTGCAGATGGAGTGGGCGAAGTGGTCGGCAGCGTTGGGATGCGTGGGACCAGCCAGTTTGATCCAGTCAGGATGGTAGAGCGTCGCGCCCACGGCGCTGACGCTGGTGCTTTTAAGAAAGGTACGGCGGGTCATTTTTGGAAACTGCCAAGCCATCTGAGGGCCTCCTGTACACAATAATCGCAAGGATTTTAATGATATAATGATTTTAACATTTCATTATATTTTTATATTCTACGCTCCTTGGAGTCGGGAGGAATTGATAAAAATCAAATTGTTTATTGCAATAATTTATAGGGAAGTTCAAAAACGCCTTATACGCAGTAAAACGTGAGAAGTAGCTTTCAGGACGGAGATTAGTTATGGCAGGACTGATCGGACAAGCAGGGTTCGTCCCCGGAGGCGGTTGGCCGTATTGCGCCTGTAGGGCAGGAAAATGAAGAAACGCAGCAAAAAATAGGACGGAAATGGGCAGCAGTCGTGAGCTAAGATCGACAGGCTGCTAGGACGGAGGGTACGAACAACCCTTGACAGGAATCGGCAACATAATAAGATATATCTAAGTTCGTTATATCTACTTATAACGGACTTCTTGAAATCGTTGGAGGAGAGAGGATTTGGATGAGGATCTTTGGGATGGTTGCTCGGGGTCGAGCAAGGGGTGCGGCCAAGGGCGAGGCACCAGACGGCGGGGGCGGCTTCTGGATCAAGGCATGCTGCGTTTCGTCGTTTTGCGGGAACTCGATCGCCAGCCTTGCCACGGCTACGAGATCATCAAGCGGCTTACAGAGCAGTCCGGTGGCGTTTATAGCCCCAGCCCAGGGATGATTTATCCCATGTTGATCATGCTGGAAGACTTGGATCTCGTTGCCGTGACGGCTGCAGGAAACAAGCGCCTCTATCGCCTGACCGAGCAAGGAAAGGCCTTTCTGGCGACAAATCGGCAACTGGCCGAGGCCGTTGGACAACGACTCGAAGCGTTGCGAAAGGACGAATGGGAAAATTTGCGGATCCGTTTACAGTCGCTGCGGGATACCGTCCAGGAACGCCTCTTGGAGGCCCAGGGACGGTCCCAGGTGGCAGCGCAACTGGAAAAAATTCTAGAAAACGCTCTGGAGCAGATCCGCGCCGTGTAGTTTCTTGGAACAGATCAGGAGAACGTCATGAATACAAAATGCGGTGAAAACTCTCGCCAAGGGCGAGGCATGGGTAGAGGTCGGGGAATGGGTGGTTGTGCTGGCAATGAGCTCGGAGGTGGCGTGGGTCAAGCTGCGAGAGGTCTGAGTCGAAGGGATATCCTGGACGAGATGCCCGATCGCAGTGCTCATCGCGTGCAACACGTGGCCGAGATGCGCTCTCAGATAGCGGCGAGCCCGCGCACGCCTCTGAGTGTGGCGGAGCAGGAGGGCTTATTGCTCATGCGGGAAGAAGAAAAGATCGCTCGTGACGTCTACATCCTGCTCTATGAGCGTTGGGGCATCCGGCCTTTCGGCAATATCAGCGGTTCGGAGCAGGCCCACATGGATGCTATGCTAGCCCTCCTGGAACACTTCGGCTTGCCCGATCCGGCCCATGGTCTGGCCGTGGGACAGTTTCGCAATCCCGAGCTGCAGCGCCTTTACGATACCCTTGTGGAACAGGGCCTACGCAGTCCCGATGAGGCGATCCGAGTGGGTTTGCTCATTGAGGAGCTGGACATCGACGACCTGCAAAAAGCGGCCCGACGTAGTAAGCAGGAAGCTATTCGCAGAGTCTATGACGAGTTGGAGCGGGGTTCACGGAATCACCTGCGGGCTTTTTATCGCTGGAAAACCCAGTTGGGAGTGTCTTATGCGCCCAAATACCTGAGTCCGGACGTTTTCACCGCCACCGCCTTGTCGCCTCACGAGGACTGCATCCTCCCGGATTGACAAGGGTAGAGAGGCGCGCTCAGAAACAGGCCATGGAATTCTGCAGCGTGCTACCCCGCCTGTTGTTTCAGACTTTGGGCCGCCTTTAGGGCGGTTCAGGTATTCCATTAGCTTTACTGAAAACACATCAGTCTGAACCGCTGCTTGACAACTTGTAGGGGGGGGGAATCCTGATGCTGCAATATTTGAAGTAGCTGGTATGCTAATACGCTAGTTGTCCGTTTCACATCACGATAAGGACATCTTATGAAAACCATGGTACCCGATCTCATGACCATTATTCAGACAGAAAGGAAGTTCCTAAGGAAGTATACTATGGTGGACTCTAGGATACGGATTGTACTTGAGTTTCTGGGCACGAAGAGTCCGGCAATACCCCAAAAACTGAGTATCCCGATATGGTAAAATCCGATGTCATATCGCCTCCTCTCTCAGATTGCCTGCATTGTCCCATGAGGGCACACAGCATCTTTGCGCTACTCACCCCAACCGAAATCGTTCAGATGCAATTGGATGTCCCTGATCTCCACGTAAAGGGTGACACCGTTCTCTATCGGCAAGGTGATCCTGCAAGATATGCTTATACATTGAGAGCTGGCACGGTAAAATTGCAGGCTGCCCCCCACCAATCGAAAGATCAACCGCATACTATTCGACTACTGCGGCATGGTGATTTGTTGGGTTTTGAAGGACTCACGTTAAACCGGCATTCGCATACTGCCGTCACGATCGGAGAAACCGATTTGTGTCAATTAGATCTTGCGGAGTTAAGTGCATACTCGCAAAAATATCCCGCCATTAAAAATGCGATATATGCACGCTGGCAAAATGCATTACAAGAAGCAGAGACTCAGTTGCTGGAATTGGGCGCAAAAAAAGCGGAAGCACGGATTGCCGCTTTTTTATGTCGCTGGTGTAGCGTCTTTCCAGATGGTTCATCTGTTCCCTTCCCGCTTAATAGGAACGATCTTTCTGAATACCTTGGACTTTCTACAGAACATGTCAGTCGCTGGATGGCTCACTTCAAGCGTGAAAATCTGGTCCATGAGAATAAAGGCAGCCTGAAAATAGATTATGTAAGGCTGATGAAAATCTCTCAGAAGGATACCTCGTCAAAACCCTACAGAGCGTAGATCTCGTCATTTTTGACGGGTTGGGCTATTCGGGGTTGCTCCGAGTATGCGGGGGATGATAGTTGCTACGGATCTTCACTTAAATGCGCAGTGGCCGTGTTGAGGTATGCGGTGGATGGTAGTGATGCTCTGTCCACTTTGGTTTAAGCCTTTGGCAGCCACCAAGCCAGTGCTAGTAACGTCACCAGCAGTACGGGCGGCGTGATGATCAAGCCGGTTTTGATGTACTGTCCCCAACGGATGGTCAAGCCCTTGCGGCTGAGTACGTGTAGCCAAAGCAGGGTCGCAAGGCTGCCAATGGGTGTAAACTTAGGGCCAAGGTCGCAACCGATAATGTTGGCGTAAATCATGATTTGATGAAGCATAGGCTCCGTTGTGGCGGGTACTTGATGGATCGCGAGTGCTCCCACCAGTACGGCAGGCATATTATTCATGACGGAAGAAAGTAGGGCGGCCAAGAAACCGGTGCCCAGTGCGGCCGCGATGTCCCCGTGCCTAGCAAACCAGTGCAGTGCTGCGGCGACATAGTTGGTGAGTCCCGCATTCCGCAATCCGTAGACCACTAGGTACATACCGATACTGAAAATGACGATTTTCCAGGGGGCTTCACGGAGTATTTTTTGTACAGAAATCTTCGCTTGGCGGCCGCCTTGGAACCAGCGGCCCGCCAAAGCCAGCATGATCAGCGCAGCGGTGCCTGTCACCACGGATACCGGAACGTTCCAGTGAGCGGTAATAAAGTAGGCGATCAAAAGCAAAATGAGCATCGGAAAACTGGCCCGGAAAATGACATGATCTTGAATGGCGGACATGGGTTCGGGTAAATCTTGGGTTGGGTATTGCTGCGGAATGGAGCGCCGGAAATAGAGCCAGAGCACGACGAGGGTCGCGGCCAAAGCCACCAAATCTACCGGCAGCATAACCAGCGCATAGCGATCAAAGCTGATATGGAAATAATTGGCGCTGACAATATTCACCAGATTCGAAATCATCAGTGGCAGACTGGTAGTATCGGCCACAAAACCCGTAGCGATGACAAAGGCAAAGGTGGATGCGGGGGTGAAGTCTAGACGTAGTAGAATGGCCATGACGATGGGCGTGAGCAGCAACGCGGCCCCATCATTGGCAAACACCGCCGAAATAGTGGCCCCTAGGATGACAATCAGCAGAAACAGCAGGCGTCCGCGACCACCACCCCAACGAGCCACATGCAGGGCGGCCCAATGGAAAAACCCCGCTTCATCTAGAATCAAGGAGATGATAATCAGGGCGACGAAAGTGAAAGTAGCGTCCCAGACAATATGCCAGACAATGGGTATATCGCTCCATGTAATAACGCCAGTTGCTAAAGCCACAAGCGCTCCACCGGTAGCACTCCAGCCGATACTCAGACCTTTGGGTTGCCAGATGACAAAAACGAGGGTGATCAGAAAAATGGCAACCGCCAGCATGGGGGGCACACTCCAAGCAAATATTCGGTGATTAGTCTTGACGAGAGGCGAACTGCTGTCAATTCTACAAGAAATATTCGCGGATAATATTATGGATTCGCTAATAAAAAAGCCCCGTCCTTTCGGTCGAGGCTGTTGGTTGAACCGAACCGGCACGATTAGAGAGAAATACCCTCATCCTTCATGGTGGAGAAATAATCGGCAACGTTTCCATCCGGCACAGTAACCTTCAGCGCCCAGAACATGCTGATCAAGGCCAAAACCGCCACCCACAGCATCGACCAGAAAAAGGCGATGTCTCCGGTGCCACCAAGAATCTTGGGGCCGAAGTACGAAAGTAACCACAGACCCATAAAATACGGAAATATCCAAGTGATATTATAAAAACCGGACATTCCCGACTGTGATCCCCGTATCAAGCGTATGACACCGTAAATAATCAGCACACCAAAAAGCACGCCAAAAATATAGGAAAGCGCTTGGAATCCACCCCAATAGGCTACTAAAGAAGAAAGCATGAAGGCAATGGGTGCAATAATCCGCGCGCCCCAAAGACGGAAGGGTCGCTTGAGATCGGGCACAGAACGTCGCAGTTGCAAGAGGACAATAGGCCCAATGCCGTAGGTGATCACCGAAATAGTCGTGATGAATCCGACTAATTTTTGCCAGGAAGGGAAGGGCAAGAAATACAAACAACCAATCACGTAGGCTACGATGACACCGGCCCAAGGTACTCCAGTAGGACTGATCTTGGTGAAAAAGCGGGGTCCAGCCTTAACTTCACCGTTGGCAACAACGGCGCGAGCCGCAGATGTTGCATACACCAGTGCGGTGCCTCCGGGAGAAATCAAAGCATCGGCATAAATCAGTACCGCGAGCCAGCCAATGCCGAGCAACGTGGCGATGGCCGCGAAGGGACCGAACAGACCTGAAAAGTTCAGTTTCTGCCAACCTTGGGTGACCTGATCCGGCGGCATAGCCACCAGAAATGCCCATTGGAGAGCCACATAGATGATGGCCCCAATGACGATAGAGCCAATGACCGCTCCCGGAATATGTCGCCCAGGATTTTTCGCCTCACCGCCGAGTTCAATCGCTTGGCGAAACCCTAAATAGCTAAACACAATACCGGAAGATGCGACGGCCACAAACATTCCGTGAACACTGCTGGTCCAGTGGAGAACGTGGAGATTTTCTGGGTGATAACTTTGGCTGACCAAGACAACGATAGTGAGGATCGGAATGGCGAGTTTCCACCAACCGAGCCCAGAAAAAACCATAGCCACACGGCGAATACCCATAAAATTAAGCAGGAACATGAGACCTAGCAGCAAAACTGCCGCTAATAATTCCATGCCGCTGAGGAGGCCCGTATTACTTTTGAGAAGCCCTGGAATATAGTTATTGGCGTAGGTCAAAACGGCCACAACCTCCACCGGCGCAATGGCGATATAAAACATAAAAAGCAGCCACGCCCAAATTTTCCCGAGTAGGTTGCCGTGGACAACGTTGGCAATGTGTGCGGCCGCACCAGCACGAGGAAATAGTGGGCCTACTTCGGCATAAGTGAGCCCCAGTAGCAAGATAGTAAGGGCGCCAATTATCCAAGAACCGATACTCAGCGGCCCTGCCGTTTTTGCGGCATCCAGAGGGCCAAAGAGCCAACCAGAGCCGATGATCCCCCCTAGGCTAGCAAAGATCAGACCAGAAAAACCGACTTCTCGTTTTAATGTGCCGGTCATGATGTTTTTCCTCTTTGGTTATGTTCTGAGTCGAGACTCAGAGGAGAAATTTGGTATGGATATAGTGCGCTTTTCGTTGATGAAGTTGTATCCCAATAGTAACGAAATCTAAGTAGTCAAAAGAGTCTGTATGGCTCGTATTCTTCAGCATGGTGCAGCTTTGGTAGATACTCGTGCTGATGGATCTGGGGTCATAGGTCAAATGATCAAAAGCCCAGTAAAATTGTTTTGAGGCGATTGCGCTAGAAGATTACCCAATTTTGTAGAAGTTGTAGACAAGGCCTTAAATATTTATATCTAATTGAATTTATACGAGTAATTTATGAATTCTACCGCATTCAAGGAGCCGTTGGCGCCTTGTTAGAAAACTGTCGTAAATAAACGCGCATCGTCTTATCCGAAACTGAGTCGCGGATCGCGAGATAAAACACACCAAGAGCCAGCACGGCCAGAACACCCATACTAGGGAAAAAAGCAAGTACGCCTGTTCCTCCAAGTTCTTTTGGACCAATCCAACTGAGCACCCACATGCCGATAAAGTAAGGAAATATCCACCACATGAATTGCCAGCCCATCTCTGTCCAGCGACCCTTGCGGAAAATACCGGTGATCGCATAAATAGCGAGCAATCCAAACAGCGTGATAAAAATAAAATTCAGTGTCGTCAAACCCGACCAATAAATAATCCAGGTTGCCACGACAAAAGTAATCGGCGCGATAATCGGCGCTGCCCACAAGCGAAAGGGTCGCTCTAGATTGGGCATAGCCTTGCGAATTTGAAGTAGCGCTATGGGTCCAATGGCGTAGGAAAGTACGGTCATGGAGGCAATATAACCCACCATTTTTTGCCACGAGGGAAACGGCAAGAAAAATACAATGCCTACCAAAAATAAGACAATGAGAGTCACCCAAGGTACACCAAAACGATTAATTTTATTAACCCAGAGCGGTGCTGCACCAGTATCTGCCGTAGCTAGGGTAACTCGCGCTGCCGTCGTCGTATAAATGAGGCCGCATGCACCCGGTGAAATAAAGGCATCAATGTAGAGTAGGGTGGCCAACCAACCAATACCTACTGCCGCCGCCAACGCCGCAAAAGGTCCATTTACCCCTTGAAAACTTAAATGTTGCCAACCATCCTTAACCAGATCAGCGGGGTTGACCGCACCAATGAACGCAATTTGCACGGCAATATAAATAAATGAAGCAATCAATACCGAGCCAACGACGGCAATAGGCACGTCTCTTTTAGGATTTTTGCTTTCTCCAGCAAGGTCTATGGCATGTCGAAAACCCAGCAAACTAAATATTACCCCACCGCTGGCAATCGCGATGAACATGCCGTGAACATCGTCAAGTGTATTGTGCGCGCGAATATGGAAGTTACTTGGGTGCCAAGAAAGACTGACGAGCAACACAGCAGTTAACAGGGGGATGCCAATTTTCCACCAAGTTGCTGCATTGTTGATTTTGAGTACCCAGCCGATCACCATAAAATTCGTCACCACAAAAAGTGCAAGCATGACTACCGCCACAAGAAATCCAAAACTGCTTAGTAGATCTGTGTGCGGCTGCAATAATCCGGGTATATAGTTGTTCGCGTATGTAAGTACTGCAGTCACTTCAAGTGGCGCAATAGATGCATACGAGAGAAACAATATCCAACTCCACATATGACCTACAATAGGTCCATTCCCAACATGTGCTAAGTGAACTACGGCCCCGGCTCGCGGTATCATGGGTGCAAGCTCGGCAAAAACTAAGGCCAATAATAAAATAGCTACTGCCCCTAGAATCCATGAACCAATAGCGAGAGAGCCGGCCATCTGCGCGGAAAATAGCGGTCCAAAAAGCCAGCCTGAACCTATTGAAGCTCCCACGCAGGCAAGAATCAGCCCTAGTAAAGTGCCTTCTCTTTTTAAGGAGTTATTACTCGGAGGTGTTGCTCCAGGTGATGTTCCCATGAATTTAACCACATGAAATATATCTAAGAAATCATTAATAAAACCATGAAATCAAGGTGAAATTAATACTGTAAATAATATTTTACTTGTTTAATATCACGATATAGTAATTGTGTCAAATTTTTTATTTATAATTTATTTTCTTAATTGGTGTTGAATATAACAAATATTATTTGTTGAGTGTAAATGGTAAGCTAGAATATCGTTATTGTAAATAAATAATTAACCAGTTTTTTGATTGTCATCAAATTTTTTATAGAAGGTGATGGTATTCATTTGAATGCTCCGTGTTGATATTTATATTGTCTTCTTTGAGATACACGAGATGCATTATTAATGGGTCCCGGCTTCCGTTACCTTACTGCTGGCTGCGGATCACCTCGATGGCTATAGCCCAAGTTTTTGTGGATGCGCTTTGGGAATCAGGCGTACAGCGCGATGTCTTGACCTTGAGTCCTAGGCCGGGGGGGGGCATTGTAGCAGCGCCGGTCAACGCTGCTCTTGGCTCAAGGACGTCTTTGATTAGGTTGTGTAATGCGCGAAGAATCGCGGTGTCTTCGGTTTTGTGTTATCATTTCAAAGTGTTGAAATGATAACAGGTGGTAAACACTCCACAATGAAAAATAAATCTCCGAACAAGTCACGGAATTTGTTGCAAACGAAGGCACGACGCTGGGTTATAAAAATTGGTAGCAGTTTACTCACAGATGCGGGCCGAGGGCTGGATAAAGGGGCTATTCGCGCGTGGGTGAAGCAGATTTTGGCATTGCGGCGCGCCGGTATCGAAATCATATTAGTTTCATCGGGTTCGGTAAGTGCCGGCGTGCAACGCTTGGGTTGGACCCAAGCTCCATCTACGCTTAAGGAGCGTCAAGCAGCCGCGAGTGTTGGGCAGTCCGCACTGATCCATACCTATGAAGAGTTACTCCGCGAAGGGGATCGCCCCGATGAAGCACCGCTGCATTGTGGTCAGGTTCTGCTGACGCACGATGACTTACGCAGTCGACGACGTTATTTGAATGCCCGTTCGGCGCTATTGACCCTGTTAGAGATGAATGTGCTACCGATCATCAACGAAAACGATACGGTTTCTTACAATGCGATTAATCTCGGTGATAATGACACGCTGGCGGCGGTGGTGAGTAATCTGCTGGATGCGGATTTGCTGGTTATATTAACCGATCAAGATGGTGTATTTGATGCAGATCCCCGCGATCATCCTGAGGCTCGCTTGCTCACCGAAGTGAATGCCGGCGCAGCCATGTTGGAACGCATTGCTGGCAGTGGCGGTTCAGGGGTGGGTACGGGTGGTATGCTGGCTAAAGTTCGAGCCGCGACTCGTGCTGCTCGTTCAGGTACGTCCACGATTATTGCCAATGGTCATTGTGAGGCTGTGTTGACGCGTTTGCATCATGGTGAGGCGATTGGCACCTTCATCCATGCACGATTACCAACGCTGGCAGCCCGTAAGCGCTGGTTGGCGGGACATCTGCGTGCACGCGGTGTTTTGTATCTCGATGCGGGTGCTGTGCGCGCGCTCACAGAAGAAGGCGGTAGTCTTTTACCCGTAGGCGTGACGGCTATTGAAGGAACCTTTCATCGTGGCGATCTCGTGCTCTGTAAAAATCCCGAAGGCCGAGAAATTGCTCGTGGACTAGTGAATTGGGATGCACCGGTGGCGCAGCGTTGTCTGGGTAAAAACAGCGCTGAATTGAGCGATGATGTCGAGGCTTCAGATGGCGTCATCATACATCGCGATAATCTCCTGCTTAGCGCTTAAATGATTCTTGTGGCCCACCGCTCGTCTCATGGGTCGGCAGTATCTGGCTCGGGATAATGTGCACATCTTGTTGTTGATGAGCCAGGCGCACCTGATGACGAATCAGACTTTCCACGACGGATGCCCGTAAATCAGTTTGCACATTAAAGCTTTTATTACAGTCATCTAAGTAAACACGTAAATAAAACTGCAGCGCGTTTTCGCTAACATCCAGAAGTAATGCTGTTGGAGGAATGCCTCGTGGATCATCTTGCAGCACATCGGGATGATTTTGTCCCTCGGTAACAAGGAGCTGTTTAACGAGCTCAATATCGGCGTTATGAGCCACATTGAAAGGGATCATCAGTCGTAGAACATTATTGGTGTACATCCAGTTGGTGACTTGCCCAGAAATAATTTCGGAATTCGGTACAAATACTTCGGTACGGTCAAAAGTCAAAATCAGGGTATAGCGAATGCTCATTTTTTGGACATAACCTTGAGTCGTTCCGACCTGAATCCAGTCCCCCACTCGTATCGGCCTTTCTAATAGTAAAATCAGACCCGACACAAAGTTGTTCACAATATTTTGCAATCCAAAACCGATACCTACAGATAAAGCACCGGCAATGATTGCCAAGTTATGCAAAGCAACACCGGCTGTAGATAGTGCAATAAGGAAGGCAATGATAAATCCAGAATAGCGAATAATAGATAAAATCGAGTGTCGGGCACCACTTTCCATGTGACCGACAATGCGTGAATTCTCAGAAAGATAGCGCTGTACAAACGTGTTGATATTAATGAGCATAATCAATAGGATGATGGCAATAATCCAGCGGAAAGGCTGAATATGAAAAGTGCCGGCCGTAAATCCAGTAATGAAATATTTCCAGATCAACGCAAATCCCGCGTGTGTTAACCCCCATGCATAGAGAATAAATGCCGCAACGCCTAACCACACGATGCTGTGGCTAAGTGCATTTAGCCAAGAAAGCCAAGGTAGTGGTTGGGTATCTTTTAAGCCGAGACGTCGACGCAAAACCTGCTGCCAACGACCGTCCTTGCGCGCGGTGAAATTCCAGAAGTCTGAAAGTCCCCAGGATAAAAACAAACCGACGCCGAGGGCGAGTAAAGATAAAAGCAAACCAAAAAACATAAAATTGCTGAGGTGACGGTATCCCAGAATGGTAAATAGTGCCGTAGCCAGCAATGCGAGCAGCGCGCCTATGCGTAAAAAGGGATACGCACGGAATGGTTTTTTTCCGCCAGCTTCCAGCACTAACCAAAATACTGCAGCTAAGAGCAGGAGATGATTGAGTGACCACAGAAAAACCCACTGCTGCGTTTGCAGAAAATCCCTCGGATCAATGAGAATCCAGCTTCCACCAAAAGCGGTAAGAAAGGCAATAAATCGTAAAGTACGCAACGTGGAGCGTAAGGTTTTGGGGCCCCAAGCAAAATGATGAAACACTACCCCGCTCGGTCGCAAGGCCCAGGTCACCATTATGGCCAGAAGAGCGTAACCACTCCAAGTAATCAGGATGATATTGACCAGCGGCGAGAGTACGTCGGTTAAATAGGCGATAAGTGCGGTACTTAACACACCAGCAATAATGGGTAAGTAATGATAAAAGCTTTTCTGCGCAGCGGAAAATTGGGTTCCGTGAGGTGCGATTTCTGGAAAATATCTACGAATAATCAGCAGCAATAAGAAAATAAGAATACCGGTAGCCACAGATATTTGCAGGCTCTTTTGTGTCCATATCCATTGATGATTATGAATAAGCCAATAGCGTTTTTCTTGCAGCCATGTGGAGTGACTTGCTTGCAAGAAAGTGGCGGCCTGTATCCAGAGGCTCTGGTCGTGCTGTAATAATATCTGAGCATGTAACGCATTCTGCTTCTTATGAATTTCTTGACCAAGATCGGCACTTGCTACGGCCAGAACTTTGCATGTAGCGATGTCGCCTTCCAGATTTTCTTGTTGAAGGAGTAATTTCTCCCTCAATGTAGAAATATTTGCGGGTTCTCCAGGTACTGCCGGTCCGAGAATGCCGAGTCCTTTGTTTACCTGTTGAATTTCATCATTTTTTTCTGATAGGCATGCATGTGCGTTATCGTCAATCATTGCGATAGTTTTATGCCAGTTCAGTAGCTGCTGCACATTTACTGTTTCGGAAAATCCATTATGAATTTCTTGCAGAGTTTTGCTATCTTGAGTGATTTTTAGATTGGTGTCAGCTTCTGAACCGCAGGAAAAAAACAACAGAAAAATTAAAATTATAAAACCTATCATTGGGTTAAAATAGATTGTGCGGTCGGATTGTCCATGGTGGGTTGAAAGAATGGTTTTCCGTTGTGTCACAATTGCTCCTTTTAAATCTACGCATTAAATATTCATGGCAGTTTTTAATTTGGATTTGAGAGGATAGCATAATTAACGTATGGATGCTTGCCAGTGCGCATTATCGTATTCGGTCGTTCGTCTGTAGCCGTTTTGCGACGATGGCGTAAAACCCGAGGAAAGCAACGTTTTACAGCCATATAGAGGGGGGGGGTGTCGGCCTGCGGCGACAAAATAGGTGCAAACGGATTACGCTGCCAGTAATGGCTACCGCCCAAGCTATGCGTTTCCAGGGGCTAAAAATCCTGCCGAGGCCTGCCCTTGCTCTCTATGAAGAAGCGCGCAAGAATGTTTTTTGATGGCGTTCCAAAGATTGGCACGAGTATTGCTTTATTATTTCTGACTTTAGCGAATGAATAAGGAATTTGTCATGAGAAAGCCCCTCTATAATACGGTCTTCGCTGTCTTGATCGCCACGCCATTTCTGGCTTTGGGAAGCTTCGTGAATTCGGTGACCCCTTTGCATGCGACTGCTCCCAACGCTTCCATTCACTCGGCAATACCAAAAGACCTGAAGGTGGTGGATACCGCGCACGCGGCGATAGGTCATCTGGAGCAGGCACGCTGGCTGCAACTGACACCGCTCACGGCACGCCAGTCTACCGCTAAAGTGGTTCATGCGGTTCGTACTTGGTCGCTTTAAGTGGTTGTATGGCACGCGGCGGTTAGCCCGCCAGAGCGCGTCGTGCTCTGCGGGTGAGTAGCGGGAGTGCCATTTTTTGCAGCATCGGCGGTAGAGAAATGGGTTTGAGCAACATTTTGATAGCCATTTCAAATGGATAATGTCGTGTGACCCAATCGCCCAACCGACCTCTGAAAGCTGTAAAGTCCGCCTCTGAAAAGATTTGACCAGGATTCTGGGTTTCAAAAGCGTTCTTGATAGCAAAATAGCTGTCTTCCTGATCTACTTCTGATACTCGTTTCCACAGCTCCCGGCCAATGCGCCAGCGTGAATTTTTTTCTTGTCTCTGATATTCCTGAAAATATCGGTAAAAATATTTGTAGTGGTGTACCTCATCGGCACGAATGCGCCCCGCTAGGGCGCTGAGGACGGGTTCAGGGCTAGCCGCCTGAATCATGGTATAAAAGCTGGCTGTTCCGGTTTCCACCACGCAGCGTGATGCCATTTCCAGCGCATGGGTTGGCCCCAGTAAATCGGTCTGGCAAAAGGGCAGATAAGCGTTGACGAAGCCCTGATAGGCTTTTTCCCAGTCGAAATCCGGCCACACCGTCAGTACATATTGTTTCAGGGCGTTACCATGTTGCACTTCTTCCAGCTCCCATTCCTGTCGCAGCCAGTGGGTCGCTTCGATATGCCCTTGGAAATACGTCACCAGATTACGCGTATATAAATCCGATAAGGTTTCGACGAATGAAGCTCCGGCCAAAAGATAAAACCAGTCCATGTGGTTAATGATTTTTGTCTTATCAATGGTCGCGTAGGGAATATCCTGCAAGGACCAAGTCGGATGGGTTTTGACTGCGGGCATGGATGAGGGCGCCTCCTGAGTTTTAGCCATATTAGGGCTTGAGATTATACCCTACATCTTGGTCACTGGCTCCTGCTTCCGCAAATGCTGTGCGTCTCTTCTGACATTGGGGGCAAAATCCACAATGACGTGAACGCCCTAGCAAACAACTATAGGTTCGCTGCCAAGGAACGTTCAACCGGTTCCCATGTTCAATAATGGCGGTTTTGCTCATATGGATAAGGGGGGTATCCAGTTGCAGGCCGAGACTATTCAAGGTTTGTCCAATGGCATTCTGAAAAGCGGGGCGTGAGCAGTTATCTACCTGAGCATCGTCAGCACTGAGTCCAATGCGGATCACGTTGATTTTGAGATTGCTGGCAATGGCGGCGACGGCAGCTATGGCCACAAAATTACGATGCGGAAGAGGAACATGGTAACGTTCGGCCCGCAGCGCGCCCACCGCATTGCCAAAAGTGGACAGATCATAACGCTGGGCCGTGATTTCCGCACCCATAGTCAGATTTTGCACGGTCCGCCATTCCTGGGCAGCTGCCCGCTGACCATAATCGAGAAAGATGGGAACAATCTGTTTTGACTGCGCAGACTCAAAAAACAGCATGCTACTTTCCACGCCGCCGCTCATCAGGAGTACGCAAGGGGTCGTCATTGTAGCATCGGCCTCTAGCGAGGTGATATTGGGCTGGCGTATGATCTCGGCGGAATTCGGGTCAGTCTTCATGATGGGGAAGATAACATGGCTTCATGCGTAGAGGTGCATCCTGTGAATCCCCAGCTCCGGTTATTGGAGCCAGCGCTGCGCGTATTGCGGGCAGGGGGGTTGATTGTCTACCCCACAGATACTTGTTATGCCTTGGGGTGCATGATTGCGTCCCGCGAGGCGCAGGATCGTTTGCGTCGCATTCGCCAGCTTGATTTACAGCATGATTTATCCTTGTTGTTTTCGGAAATCGCCCAGCTCGCAGAATATGCCAAGCTGGATGACCGTGCTTTTGCACTGGTACGCAAAGCGCTGCCGGGACCCTATACGTTCATTCTTCCCGCTACCAAAGATGTTCCTAAGCGCCTTGCTGATCCCAAAAAGCGCAGTATTGGCGTGCGTATCCCAGCGCACCCGGTTTGCGAGCTCTTGTTGCGCGAAATCGGTGAACCGTTGATGAGTTCGACCCTGCAATTGCCTCACGCCGACTTACCCTTAACGGACCCCGATGAAATTTGTGAGGCACTCGAAAATCAGGTGGATATGGTGGTGTTAGCGGGGCAGGGTGGAAAAGCGTGTTCTACGGTGATTGACTTGCTACAGTGGCCTCCGCAACTGATGCGCAGAGGGGCAGGAGATCCTGTCCCGCTCGGCATTGTAGAATAGAGATTTGCGCGTGCTTTATTAGGCGGTCAACGTATCCTGCTGGTATACTCCGCCCATGTTTGATCCGGCCACATTTATCCGTACCCTTGCAATCTGGGCTATCCCGGTGCTGTTCGCCATTACTGTGCATGAGGTGGCGCATGGTTGGGTGGCTTGGAAGCGTGGTGATCCCACGGCCATGCTCATGGGCCGCCTGACCCTGAATCCTATCAAGCACATTGATCCTTTCGGAACCATTTTGTTGCCGGGTATTTTATTGTTGTTTCATCCGCCCTTCTTGTTTGGATACGCCAAACCGGTACCGGTTAACTTTGGTGGTCTGAAAGATCCTAAGCGCGATATGGTGCTGGTCGCCATCGCTGGTCCTGCCGCCAATCTGCTGATGGCCATTTTTTGGACGGCCGTGCTGTGGTTGGGTGGGCATTTGCCGGGTGGCCTAGCCTATATTGCGGAGCCCATGCAGTTGATGGGTAAAGCCGGTATTATCATCAACGTCATTCTGATCATCTTCAATTTGATTCCTATCCCACCGCTGGATGGGGGGCGGGTTGCGGTTGGTCTGCTACCGGCTTCGGCCAGCATTGCCCTCAGCCGGATTGAGCCCTATGGATTTATTATTCTGATTTTATTGCTTTTTAGTGGCGTGTTGTGGTCGGTTCTGGGGCCACTGTATTTGGCGATTTATCATTTCTTCCTTGCAATAGGTGCTGGATGATGCAAGAAATCATCGTGTCAGGGATGCGGCCCACGGGACGCCTACATTTGGGCCATTATCATGGCGTGCTGAAAAACTGGTTGCGTCTGCAGGATGAAGCCGAATGCTACTTTTTTGTCGCGGACTGGCATGCTTTGACCACGCATTATGAAACGACGCAAGGTATCCGTACCGCCGTGTGGGATTTGCTGATTGAATGGTTGGCCGTCGGTGTGGACCCCGAAAAGGCGGTACTATTCATCCAGTCCCATGTGCCTCAGCACGCCGAGCTGGCCCTTCTGCTGGGCATGATGACCCCTTTATCCTGGCTGGAGCGGGTGCCCACTTTTAAGGACCAGCAGGAAAAGCTGCGGGAACGCGATCTAGCGACCTTCGGGTTTTTGGGGTATCCGCTGTTGATGACGGCGGACATTCTGCTTTACGGTGCAGACAAGGTGCCGGTAGGTGCCGATCAGGTGGCGCATCTAGAAATCAGCCGTGAATTGGCACGACGCTTTAATAGCTTTTACGGCAGAGATGAAGATTCTGTCCGACAAGTTGAAAAAGCTTTGCAAGCCTTGGGCAAGCGTGGCGGCAAAACCTTTGCGACTTTGCAGCAACGATTTCAGCAAGAGGGTGATGCGCTGGCTGTGCAGGAGGCAGCGGTTTTTCTTGGTCAACAAGCTGGGCTCAACGCGGCTATGCAAGCGCAGTTACTGGCATACCTAGAGGGTAAGGGTCGGGAAATTTTGCGTGAACCTCAAGCTTTGCTGACGGCGGCGGCGAAAATGCCGGGGCTGGATGGCCAGAAAATGAGTAAATCCTATGGTAATACGATTGCTTTGCGTGAACCGCCCGACCTCGTGGAAAAGAAAATCCGGACCATGCCCACCGATCCCGCCCGGGTAGGGCGCCATGATCCTGGTACCCCCGAAAAATGTCCGGTTTGGGCTTTGCATCAGGTGTATTCTGATGCGGAGACGCAAAACTGGGTACGTAGCGGTTGTACGACAGCGGATATTGGTTGTCTGGACTGCAAGCAACCATTGATCACTGCGGTACTGGCCGAACAAGCACCTATCCAGGAAAAAGCCGAGTACTGGGCGGCTCGACCGGCACAATTACAAGAAATCGCGCGTGCGGGTGCGGAGCGTGCGCGTCATCGCGCCGAGCAAACCCTCGATAAAGTGCGTGCGGCCATGGGTTTGATTCATGACCAAGCCGGGATTTGAAGCCGATTCCCAAGGGCTGCTCGTGCAGGTCCACGGGCAGCCTCTAGAGGTTTTGCCCGAGGGTCTTTTTATCCCGCCCGATGCGCTTGAACTGCTTCTCGATAGTTTTTCTGGTCCCTTGGAGCTGCTGCTCTGGTTGATTCGGCGTAACCGTATGGATATCCGCGATATTCCGGTTGCTGAAGTAACTCGACAGTATCTACTGTATTTGCATGAGGCGCGGAAGCGCAATCTGGAACTGGCGGCTGAATACTTGCTCATGGCGGCCTGGCTCGCGGAAATCAAGGCGCGGATGTTACTCCCGGTAACGCCCAACGCAGAAGAAGAGGACCTCGACCCCCGGATAGAGTTGGCCCGGCGTCTGGAGGCTTTGGCGCTGATTCAAGGCCAAGCAGAGATTTTACAGGGACTACCACAATCCGGTCGCGATTTTTGGCCGGTGATGACCGTAGCCTATACCGATTTACCTCCCTCGACTCCGCTCGTGGAGCTTGCGGAGTTGGTTCGTGCTTGGCAGAGGATGCGTGAGCGACCGCCTCCTGCAGCGCCATCTGCGCACATGCTGACCCAACCGGCTATGGGGTTACGTCAACGCATGGTGGAATTGTTGCAATTTTGTCGTCGTGAGCCACGACCACGAGCTCTGGCGGAGCTGTTGCCGGAAGTCAATCGTCCGTTTCTTGCGCTTTCTTTACTAGCCATTTTGGAGTTACTCCGTCAGGAAGCTCTGGTGTTGCTGGAAGATGCGTCTGGATACTGGCAGATAACGGTAGCTGATCGTAGCGTGTCTGCCCATGCGTGAGGCGCTGCTCGCGCTCTTCTTGTCGAGTTCCGAGGTGCTGACTCGCGCCCAGTTAGCCACGATTTTTGCCGACGACCGCGAATATGCGGGTTGGGAAGCGGCACTGGATATTCTGATGGCTACAGGAGATGGCCCGATGCATCTGGTCGAAGTGGCAGGAGGATATCGCCTGCAGATTCGTCCACGCTACAATGCACTACTCGCCCGCCTCCACGTAGAACCACCGCGACTTTTGTCCAAAGCGAGCTTAGAAACTCTGGCGGTTATTGCCTACCAGCAACCGGTTACCCGGCCAGAAATAGAGCATTGGCGCGGTGTTGCGGTAGGGGGAGCGATCATGCAGCAATTGCAGGATAAGGGCTGGATTAGCGTGGTGGGTCATCGAGAAACACCCGGTCGACCGGCACTCTGGGCGACTACTACAGAATTTCTGCAGCATTTTTCTCTATTTTCATTGGCCGATCTTCCGGAAGTAGATGCTATAAAATAATTATAAATATCAAATTTTTATAATTTTATTGGTTATTATAAAAAGATATTGGGAAAGTTAGAACAATCTAATTTGACGAAGCTCTGGTCTAGTCGCATATTGTTTTTTGGTTCAGGAATTATGCGTTGGCGTACTGATGCTGGCGTCTCAGCCTGGTCAGGTGATAGTGATAATTCGATGAGGAGCAAAACGAATGGCACATGTAGTGATTTTGGGCGCAGGTACGGGCGGAATGCCTGCCGCTTACGAAATGAAAGAGGCCCTAGGTTCCGGGCACGACGTAACGCTGATTAGTGCGAACGACTATTTTCAGTTCGTACCTTCAAATCCTTGGGTGGGTGTGGGCTGGACCAAGCGGGATGATATTGCATTTCCCATCAAACCTTATGTTGAGCGTAAGGGCATTCATTTTATAGCTCAGGCAGCAGAAAAAATCGATGCTGAGGGACAAACCATTACTTTGGCGGATGGCAGTTCGGTAGCTTACGATTATCTGCTCATTACGACTGGTCCTAAGCTGGCTTTTGAGAATGTGCCCGGTTCTAATCCTCATGAAGGCCCGCTTCAGTCCGTTTGTACGGTTGATCATGCAGAAAAAGCCTATCAGGAGTATCAGGCACTTCTCGCTGAACCCGGCCCCATTGTTATCGGCGCTATGGCGGGAGCGAGCTGTTTTGGTCCGGCCTACGAATACGCGATGATTGTAGCCTCCGATCTCAAGAAGCGCGGTATGCGCGATAAAATTCCTTCCTTCACTTTTGTGACCAGTGAACCCTATATCGGTCATCTGGGCATTCAGGGCGTGGGTGACTCTACGGGTATTCTGACCAAGGGGCTCAAAGAAGAGGGCATTGAAACCCATACCAATTGTAAAGTGACCAAAGTTGAAGATGGTAAGATGTTTATCACCCAAGTAAACGAAAAGGGTGAAGTAGCCAAAGAATTTACGCTGCCCGTCAAATTCGGCATGATGATTCCGGCTTTTAAAGGGGTACCGGCTGTCGCAGGTGTTGAGGGTCTTTGTAATCCCGGCGGCTTTGTGTTGGTGGATGAACATCAGCGCAGTAAAAAATATGCCAACATTTTTGCGGCAGGCATCGCCATTGCGATTCCCCCCGTAGAAGCTACGCCAGTACCAACGGGCGCACCTAAGACGGGTTATATGATTGAGTCCATGGTGTCCGCCGCCGTACATAACATCAAAGCCGATGTGGAAGGACGTAAAGGTGAGCAAACCATGGGTACTTGGAACGCAGTATGTTTTGCAGACATGGGCGATCGTGGTGCGGCTTTTGTGGCATTGCCGCAATTGCGACCCCGTAAAGTCGATATATTCGCTTATGGGCGCTGGGTACATCTGGCCAAGGTGGCTTTTGAAAAGTACTTCATTCGCAAGATGAAAATGGGGGTTTCGGAGCCCTTCTATGAAAAGGTGCTCTTTAAGATGATGGGCATTACCCGCCTCAAAGAAGATGAACCCCAGCGTAAGGCCTCTTGACGATAGAGCCCATTGCTCAATATGACCCCGCCTCGTGCGGGGTTTTTTGTAGGGTTTATGGGATGGACAGGATATGATCGCGGCATTATTGAAATTTGCTGAATGGACGGGGCTGAAACCATGGACGAAAAATTACAAAAAGTACTTGCGCGTTTCGGGCTAGGTTCCCGGCGTTTGATGGAAACATGGATCGCTGCCGGACGCATACAGGTCAATGGTCAGCCTGCGAAGCTGGGGGATCGGGTGACCGCGCAGGATCATATTGCCGTGGATGGAGAGCCCCTCCGCATTCCATCTTGGGTGCGACCACGCTTGCGGGTGCTGCGCTATCATAAACCCGCAGGAGAGCTCACTACCCGGAGTGATCCAGATGGCCGCCCGACCGTATTTGATCGCTTGCCGAAGCTGCGAGGCAGTCGCTGGGTAGCGGTGGGTCGTTTGGATTTTAATACGGAGGGCTTGTTGTTGCTCACCAATGATGGCGACCTAGCCAATGCCCTGATGCATCCTCGGGCGGCTATTGAACGCGAATACGCAGTACGGGTTCTGGGTGTGCTGAGCGTAGAGCAGCAAAACCTGCTCCTCAAAGGAATTACCCTGGAAGATGGTGAAGCGCGTTTTTTGACCATTGAAGACGGCGGTGGTGAAGGTGCTAATCATTGGTACCGCGTCACGCTCGCAGAGGGCCGCAATCGGGAAGTACGACGCATGTTTGAAGCCTTGGGCTTAGCCGTCAGCCGCCTGACGCGAACACGCTATGGTGTCGTGACTATGCCACGATTGCTGACAACCGGTCATTTTGACGAGCTTCCGGATGAAGAAAGAGAGGCCTTGATGGCCAGTGTACAGTGGGTGAATCCGGCTAAACCGACATCAGCACGTCCCTCTTCGCCTGAAACGCCACGCAAAAATGGGTCGCGGTCCCGAGGGAAATCTTGAGTCAGTGAGTGTTTCAAACTTGAAAAATATGTAACTAGTATGGTATTTTTATGACTGATTTTTGATGTGTGCTTTTGTTTTCAATGAAGATCGTTCATAAGGAGTATCTGCTATGGGTTCTCAGTTGACGTCCTACACGGCATTGGATTCTGAAAGTTTATCTCTTAGTCAGTCAGCGACGGAAAAAGTACCGATGAATGATATTGCTTCGGCAGACCGACCATCCTTGATTGCAGCGACTCCTGCTACAAATTCGCAGAATCCTGAGGATCCATTGGGTGTTTCCTACATCACCGTAGTCCTGTTGATCGTGATATCTGGTGTACTCTCTCTTTTCAGAAAAATATTTGGATAATCGGTGTCGTTCAGTTTAACGACCAGAGCGCATCTGATAGTACTCATTGAGAATATCCCAAATCCCAAAAATGATTTGGGTAATAATATGCGCTGCAAACCATAGCACTATAAATCGCAAGACGTCCATTCCTATGGGTATCCAGAAAGGAAGACCGAAACCGGTCATTTCGGGTCGCGGTATCAACCCCAGTTTTGCAGCAAAAATAGCCAGCAGCCATGTGATTGCCCAGGCTTTGACAGGCTTTTCTGTTTTACGCTCGCGCTTGGCCACGATGATTCTTCCGAATCAGGGTTCAGCGTCCCATTACTTGGTCGCGTAGCTTATCAAGTTGCTGCTGAACCATGGTGCTGAGACTCTGCAGTTGTTCAGCACCTTTGTGCACAGAATTTTCATCGCCTTTTTTCAGAGCCGTTATGAGCGCAACTCCCAATTTGTGAACCTGAGGATGGACTTGTTGCACGGCGATAAAAGCCGGTGACTGAGCCAGAGGGCTGTCTTGGACGCTGTCCATCCACAGACCGAGCCGACATTGATGATGATCTTTGATGTTTTCAAGCTGGATGTTAGCGCCATGCTCCGAAATTGCTCCTAGAATATGAGCAACCCACTGAACATGGTCGGCTTTGGCGACGGTGAGGCGAGTGACTAAGGCTGGATCACCTTCTAGGGCGGCTTCACCGCTGTGGGAAAGCTCATCTTGCACGGCACCGAGAAGATTGCGAATGCTCTGGAACTGCGTGGCAAATTGACCCATAGACTGTTGCAAGGCGACCATATGTGCGCCCATCGTGTCGGCGGCGGCAATTTCTTGCGCCGCACTGCTGACAATCGTGTCGATGTTGCTACGCGTTTTCTGAGCGGACTGATTTGCCATTCCCAATACTTCAGCTACGGTTTCTAAAGAATCTCCACCTCGACGTAGATGTTGGATACTGGCACCCACCCCAGCTTCTACTTGGCCAGCGCCCTCATTGATGCTGATGGCCGAGTTTCGGATTTCTGAAGCGGCGCGGGCAGAACTTTGTGCCAGCTTTTTCACTTCATCGGCGACTACCGCAAAACCACGCCCATGTTCTCCGGCCCGAGCCGCTTCAATCGCGGCATTGAGGGCCAGTAAATTGGTTTGCTTGGCAATTTCCTGCACTTTGCCGGCGAGGCTGGTAATATTTCGGGTCTGCTGCAAAAAAGCCTGAACGGTTTGTCCCATCGTAGTGACGGCTTGCTCGACGAGGTCCATCTCGCCAATCAGTTCCGACAAGCGTTCATTACCCATTTGGACGTCATGTAGCGTGTGTTCTGCTAACTCTTGATTAGCAGCGATGCTGTCGGCGGAATGACGCACGGCGGCGGCGACGGCTTGAGTCTGATCATGCAGAGACTGGCTGTCGAGTTGTGCCGCTTGTAGATCCCGATTGAAGTCAAGAGCCAACAGATGGCTTTGGGCAGCATGCTCCAAAGCCGTCACTTGATGATCGAGAACCTTGCAACTTTGCCAGAGACGATCTTTTTGCCAGTTACACAGGGGGGTAACCGTGGTTCCGAGTTCTTCATCTTCCTGGATCAGTTGCGCAGCATCACTATCACCGTCTAGGCAGGCAGAGAGGAGAGAAATCAGAGAATGATTTTCGACGGACATGGGTAAATATCCTTCTTAATGGGGTTGAATGACTTTGGCGACTGCACGCGCTAGATCATCGGGTAAGAATTTAGCGACATAACCATCGGCACCCACGCTTTGCGCGTGGGCTTCGTTGGCGGTGCCCGAAAGTGAAGAGTGAATGACCACAGGTACGTCGCGGAGGGCTTCGTTCTCTTTGATGCGGCGGGTAAGGGTGAATCCATCCATTTCCGGCATTTCCAGATCGGTTAAGACCATGGCTACCTTATCGTGCAGAGGGATACCAGAGGCTTTGGCGTCCTGCGCGAGTTGCAGGAGGCGTTCATAAGCCTCTTTACCGGTTTTGGTGCCAATAAATGCCAAGCCGAGACTGCGTAGTGTTTTTTCAATCTGGTTACGAGCGACTCCCGAATCATCGGCGTAGAGAATGACGGCGCCCTGCGCAATTTCAACATGATGGGTTTGTTGTAGCTCGTCACCGGCCTTGAAACGAGAAGGCAACACTTGTCGGAGTATATGCTCTACGTCAAGAACCAGTGCCAGACGGGCGGTTTCTTCGTTTTCATCCAAGCGGGCAAGGCTGGTAATTAAGCCGCCCACAGAAGCGCCCTCAGCGGACAGTACGCGGCTCCATTCCAGTCGCACGATTTCTTCCACATCTTCAACGGCAAAGCCCTGTACAGAACGCTCGTATTCGGTAACCAGCAGGATATTCAGACCGCTGGTGCTACACCCGACAACGGCGGGTAAGTCAATAACGGGAATGATCTGACCGCGAATATTGGCAACCCCCATGACATGTTTAGGTGCGCCAGGCATCGGTGTAATTTTAGGCATTACCAAGGCTTCACGGACCTTAAACACATTGATGCCAAACAGCTCACGACTTTGCAGTTGCTGGTCTTTGCCAAGACGGAAAACCAAGAGCTCAAATTTATTGGTGCCCGCAAGTTGGGCGCGTTCGTCGACTTCGCGTAATACCTGGCTCATTGTGAAATCCTCATGACTGGTTCTGAATGACGGCAGAGAGCGCGTCTAGATGTCGAAAAATAGCGTCTCGTTGTTCTAGCACTTGTGCTAATTTTTTTTCGGCAGTGGTACGATCGCCAGCCCGATGCGCAGTGATGAGTTCTTGCGCTAGCCCGTGAAATTGTCGATGCGGCTCGGCGAGTGCGATGAATTCCGAATTTTTACCAAAAGTCGGCATGCCAAAGTGGTCGTACCACTGACCCAAGCTGCAGGTATGGTGATCCTTGAGGTCTTCGGAGTGGATCTGGGCGTGGTCATTCATTATTTCGTTTTGCAAACGATGAACGAAAACCTCATGGCTTTGGCGGGCGGCATCCATGGTCATCACCACCGAGAGGCTGCGGAGATTGGAAATTTCCCGCTGCAAACCCTGAGTGACTTCTATGGACTGTTGTGCCTGGTGCTGATTGTTTTGTGAAGCAATATCAATGGTTTTGGCAGTAGTGGTAATGGCTGCGATATTATCCTGCACTTCGTCGGTAGCTTCCTGCACGCGTTTCGATAAATTACGGACTTCGTCGGCGACTACGGCGAAACCTCGACCATGTTCGCCAGCGCGGGCCGCCTCAATAGCCGCATTCAAAGCTAACAAATTCGTCTGGTAAGCAATCTCGCGAATGGTTTGGGCAATACGGCTAATGGCTACGACTTGTGGAACGAGAGAAGCAGAGGCCTGATGATTATCATCGATGCTTTTTACCAGAAAGTTTAAATTTTTGTTGACAGTGATCATAGCCTGCTGGATGTCTTCAGCGGTGCCAGTCAAGGTATGGGCATGAGCCGTTGCATTCGAGGAAAAATTTGCGGAAATGGTTTCACTCCGGCGGCTATCCGTGAGATCTTGCCATGAAGCGTGAAACGCCATAGGCCGCCCTTTTCCATCGCGTAGCAACGAAAAATGCAGCGCAAAAGTGATTCCACCCAGCACGAGCTCGGCGCGATGTTCAGTACGAGAGCCCTGAGCCAGCTCACGAAATAGGTTGCGTATCCGTTCGGGATCTTTATGAAATTGATGAATAGAATGTCCCAATGCCTGGCGTACATCCGCACCGCGCAGCAGCGGATTCAGTTGTTGATGATGGTGCTGCATGATTCTAATAGCGGCGGGATTCATATAAAAAATGACATTTTCCATGGCCGCATCCGCTTCGCAGAGCATTTCCAAGGTTTGCAAAGGATCAAGAAGCGCCTGTGCATAGTCCGTCAAGTCCGATCTTTCCATAGTCGCTGCTCTTAGTTAGGCGGATTGAATGGCGGTACCGACATTCAGTCGATCAAACCACTCAAAAAAGCGTTGCACATTGTCACCGCTGTAAATGGCACCATGTTGTGGACAAAGGTGATGAATTTCGAGCTGGCTGACGCGATTGATCCAATCTTTTTTCGCGGCATTGGAGGGCATCCAGCGTTCGTGAAAATATTTCGCTTTAGCAATATGCGCGTCGAAAGCCTTGCCCGTATTGCCGCGACGATCTACCCAAGCATCATGTCCGGGCGGTAATAAAGCGGCTCCGACATCTCCAGAAAAGAGAATCTTGGCTTCGGGGTCGTAAACGTGAAAATTTGCCGATGAATGCAGATAGTGCGCGGGGATAAATTCTAAGCGTCGACCGCCGATGATTATGTTGCCACCCTCGTCCGGAATGTCCTGCAAGGGCGCATTCAGAGCGCCGTAATGACGGATGAATCCCTCCCAGAGCTGAGGGATATACCACTCCAGTTTTTCATTGCAGGCATGCCAGAGTGGGAGACTGGAAGCAATGTCAGGGTCTTGGTGCGATACGAAAGCGGCTTTCAGGCTGGAGGGCTGCACCACTTCAACCAAGGCCGCAAAAACCTGCGGAAAAATTTCAAACCCACCCGGATCAAAGATGATGCTTTGACCATTGGATTCCATAACATAGACGTTAGAATCAATGACTCGATGTTCGTCTTGGTCATAGAGCACCCACCAGCGGTGGCTGCCTGCTTCAAATACCGATGCTGCTTTCATGTTCCAGACTCTCCAGTTGATGGCGATAGGTACGAATCGCCTGAGCGACCGTATGGACGGCTTCGCCCATATCTCGGGATACGCGCATCAGCGGAGCTCCGGTACTCTCGGCGAGAGCGGCTTCAATGCGACCATTGGTGACGACGTATTCCTGTTCCTCGATGCCGGCTTGCAGTAGATATACCGTTTCAAGCAAGTGGGCGAGAATTTTGCGTGCCTCGGCTTCTTCCTGAGTAATGGTGATCTGCCAGTTTTTTTGCATATTCTTCAGGCTGACGCAGGCTTTTTCGCAAAGCGAATTACCTTCGAGCATATCCCCGTAGGCGCTCACAAAGCGCTGATGTTGGAGGATACGCATGTGCGCTTCGATCAGTGGGGCAATGCTTTCTTGTAAATGGGAGGCGGATTCTTTGAGCGTCGCAGCGCGCTCACGAAAAGCCTGGGCCACTACGCCATAGCCAGCTAGCGCCTTACCGTGGCGTTTGACCAGAACCATAGCGTTCAGCGCGCGCCGATCAATTTCACGTAGTGCTTTTTCGATGCTTCGACGGGCGTCAAAAGAAGCATCCACTACTTCCATAATCCGCTGAATATCCATCAAGCGGCTCCTTGCTGTCCGGATTCTGGACGGTTGAAATCAGCGGAATGATCGAGGACATGGTTTACCAAGGCGCCACTATCCAGAATGAGCACCACACTGCCTTTGCCCGAAATGGTCGCGCCTTGATACCAATTTGGGTCTGCCAGGAAATCCATGGGTTTGACCACGGAATCTTCATTACCCAGCACTTCGGAAACCATGAAAAGTCCGCGCTCAGTGAGAACGCCTTCGATAGATTCAGAACCCGGACGCAGGGGGCGACCATGCAGTAGTGCGCCGAGATCCACCATTGGTGTGACCTGCGTACCATCTACTCGATAAACACTGCGTCCGCTCATGCGGTGAATGCGACTTTCTTGAATGTCCAGCAGGCTCTCAATGCTGGCGATGGGTAAGGCATAAATTTCCCGGCGCAGGCGCAAATAGAGTACGGGTAATACGGCCATGGTCAAAGGAAATTCCATGGAGATCGTGGTACCAAGACCCTGCCGCGTCTGAATATCGAGCCGACCGCGCAACTTGCGGACCGTTTCCTTAACGACGTCCATGCCTACGCCGCGTCCAGAAAGATCGGTGGCTTGATCTTTGGTGGAAAAGCCAGGGCGGAAGATCAGTTCCAAAGCTTCTTGTTCAGAAAGTCGTGCTGCTTGGTCAGTCGTAATGACGCCTTTATCGAGGGCTTTTTGGGTTACGAATTGACGATCAATACCTCGGCCATCATCAGAGACTTCGATGCGAACCTTATCGCCGAGGTGTACTGCAGCAACGCGGATATTGGCGCTGCGGGATTTGCCAGCCATCTGCCGGTCTTCGGGAAGCTCCACGCCGTGGTCCAGGCTGTTGCGAATGAGATGAGTCATGGGGCCGGAGAGGGCGTCTACTACGGCCTTGTCAATTTCCACATCTTCGCCAACAATTTCTAATTGCACCTCTTTGCCGAGCTGTCGGGAGGCATCTCGCACTACTCTGGGAAGCTGTTGAAATAAACGCTTGCAAGGTTGCATCCGCAGTCGCATAACCGTGCTTTGGATGTCATTGACGGTGAGATCTACTTCCCGTGCTAGTCGGAGCATATCTTCATTTTCTTCGCCTAGACTGCCAATGGCAGAAGACAGGCGATTGCGCAATAACACCAATTCACCGACCTGGTTCATGACCGCATCCAGACGGGAGGCATCGACGCGTAAAGTCGTGTCGGCAGCTTCGGGGGCGGTTGTCCCGTTACGCGGAGGATTGGCGGAAGTATGTGGTGCGGCAGATGCTGGTTTCGCAATGGTCGCACACGGTTCGGCGACAGTGGCTCTAGTTGCCTTTGGAGAGGGGATAGCGGGTTCAGGAGTCAGTGAAGCATGCGGTGTCGTCGTCGCTGTCTCGCAGCCTGGTGCTTGGGTGCCATATATCTGGTCGAGCACCCGCTCAAACTCCTCGGGAGTGATTTCATCGCGAGCTTTGCAGTCTTCCTCAGGAGAAGCAGTGAGTCCGGGTGCCTGATTACCATAGAGCGCATCCAGCGTAGCCTCGAATTCCGCCTCGGAGATTTCATCGGGTTTTTTGAGAACTTCGGGCGTCAGAGAGGTTATAGCCGTTTGGGCACTATTTTCTGCGTGCTCCATAAAAATACCGGAATGACCATCACTGGTGGCACGTTGGCTTACTTTCAGCTTGGCCTCTGGCATGGAGGAGCATGGGGGAGATTCTGGCTCTGGCTGCGGGGCAGGGGGTGCTGTGCCAGAGCTTGGTGGCACCTGACCAGCGGCCAGTTGTTGAATGAAGGTACCTAGTTCTACTGGGCCTGGTTCTGGATTTTCACCTTGGGCCAATTGCTTGAGCATGTCATCAATCACGTCCAGACCGCGAAGAATCGCGTCAATCATAGTCGAAGATATAGGCAGCGTATGGGAACGGAGTTTGTCGAGCAGATCTTCGAGATGATGCGTCCAGCTAACAAGATGATCGGCTTCTAAAAAACCGGCCCCCCCCTTAAGGGTATGAAAAGCCCGAAATACGGAGGCAAGGATGTCGTCGTTGCCCGGATTGGATTCTAGCCGCAGAGTATCCTCTTGGGCTTTTTCCAGCAGTTCACGGGCTTCGGGTAAGTAGTCCTGGAGAATCTCCATATCCATGACTTAGATCCCCAGTTCTGCGAGTAGGGCGTCGACTTCGTCTTGGTTGACGCTGGGATTGGAATCCATGAGCGACACGCTGTCGGTGTTGGTTTCGCTGCTTGTTTCCAGTCCGATTTCTGCGAGAGTCAGGCGGATACGCTCTTCGACGGCCTGGAGAAGCGCGATGGCTTTTTTTAGCCGCTGTCCGGCAAGATCCTGCCCCTGCTGACTGGCCAGAATGGTTAGTAAAGCACTGTCTATACGCTGTAATGGTTCATCAATAAAGCTGTTGTGAGCAGCCCGAATATCGGTTATGGCATCTTGCGCTCTTTCCACCGCAGCCAGCGTAGCCATGGTCTGTTCTTCGGTGAGTCGTAATGCTTCTTCGAGAGGGTTTTGCGCGCCGGAAAGATTTTCTTCTGCCGTATTGGCGATACGTTTCAGCCCTTCGCGTAAAAGCGATTCCGCCTCACTGAGCAGTCGACCGGGACCAAGAAGGTGATCATTCATGACGCTATTCCGTGGGCTGCTTGAAGACGCTTAAACACCGCATCGAGTTTTTCTTTGAGGGTGTCGGCAGTAAACGGTTTGACAATATAGCCGTTGACGCCCGCCTGTGCCGCTTCCAATATGTTTTCGCGTTTTGCTTCGGCCGTTACCATGAGTACGGGGATATGGCGCAACTGCGGATCTGAACGAATAGCGCGCAACAGATCAATGCCTTGCATGTTAGGCATATTCCAGTCAGAGACCACAAAATCGAAGGGACGATTATGGAGTTTCTGGAGTGCCTGCACACCGTCTTCCGCTTCGTCAAAATTGCTGAAACCCAACTCACGCAGCAAATTGCGCACAATTCTCCGCATGGTTGAAAAATCGTCGACCACCAGAATATGAATGCCCTTGTCGACCAGATCGATACCCATAACTATTTGATCTCCTCCTTGAGAAGCAGTCAGCAGCGGACAGCACGACATCCATAGCAATTATCGTACCACCCAAGCGCGTTATTGTGACTGCGTGCATACTGTTTCAGATATACGACACATGGCTGTAAAAACTGAAGGGGCGCATCGCGTGACGATGCCGTTATCCGCGTTGTTCGATGCTTCCTGCCATGATGGGGTCATTGCCAGATTTGCTGGGATTCTGCGGAGCCACTACGACAATACTGACGCGACGATTCATGATCAGGCCCTTGGCAGTATGGTTTGAGGCGATTGGGTGATATTTTCCGTAGCCAGCAGCGACCAGTTGATGGGGGTTAATACCGCGATCAACAAATAATTCGACCACGGATACGGCCCTAGCAGCGGATAGTGCCCAATTGGAAGCGTATTGATCCGTGCGGATGGGCAAGTCATTGGTGAAGCCGTTGACCTGAATCTGATAAGGCACTTTTGCCAACACCTGGGCGATATCACCTAGGGTAGTGGAAGCCTTGTGACTAAGCTGCGCCTTTGCAGAAGGGAATAAAATTTTGGCATTTAGATCAATCACAACGCCTAGATGGCTACGATGTATAGCTACGCTACCTTGGTCAATCAAGGGCTTAAGGAGCAGTTTCATTTGTTTTTCGATATTCTGCATGGCACTGTCCGGGGATGTTGGTACGGTTTCGTGCGCTTGCGGGGACACCTGTCCTTGGCGGATGTGGGGTACTGGGGCCATTGTCGCCACTTTGGGGAGGGCGGGTAGTGCAATCGGTGTTTGTGTCAGACTCGTGGTATCTGAGCGAATGGGAACGGGGGACCAAGGGTGGCCACTGAATGCGGATACGAGGGTTTTAGATAGTACTTTGTATTTCCCTTCATTCACCGAGGATATGGCATACATCACTACGAAAAATGCAAAAAGTAGTGTAATAAAATCGGCGTAGGAGACTAGCCAGCGCTCATGATTTTCCCATTCTTCTTCCCGCTTTTTGCGTGCCACGTTTGCCTCCAAAAATATGCGTCACCAGTAAATAGGTGAAATTCTGCGTTTTGCCGGTATTGCGATGCTCAGATTGCCTGACAAGCGAAAAATGTGCCGATGATCTCTGCATGGCCCTGTCGGGCACAAATCCTGCTGTAAAAAAATCGACCGTGCACCATGCACGGCTGGGTTGTCAAAATGTTGACGAGCAAGAATTCGGTTGTAGAAGGGTAACCGTATGATGAAAAAAGAGAGTTTATTCGACAGCTTGTTTCAAGACGTCAATCGCTTGACACGGAAGTCTGCTGTGGATCGTGCTCTGGCGAATTTGGCGCAAGAACAACGCATTCTGCGCATCCTGCTGGGGAGAGAAAATGGGATTTCGGCGCAGGCCGCATTGTTGTATGACGATCCGCAGTCGGGAGCGTTGATTCTGGATGAATTGATGCCGGAAGTAGCAAATACTCGGCTTTATCCAGGAGAAGCATTGTTACTATGGTCTACGGACACCATGCCGATGGGGTTTCCCAGCGAAGTCCTAGAGCGCGTGACCTGGCAGCGCTTTGCAGCCGTTCGTATTTTGCGTCCAGAAACATTTTTTCAGCTGCAGCGGCGCGAAACGTTACGCGCCATACTGGGCGACTCAGAAAAAATTATCGTCCAACTCCAGCGTTTTGGTGCAAGATCTTTAGACGGTCTCTGTCTGGATATGAGTGCTGGTGGTTTGCGAATACGCATGACGGCGCCGCACGATTATCCACTCAGTGCCGGAGAGTTGCTGGCTGAAGTCCGTTTTGAATTCCGAGGACGCTCTTATCAAGTGTCCGCTCGGGTTTGTCACGTTACACCTGCTTTTGCCGCAAAAGGCAGCTTACAGCAGGTTGGGCTGAACTTTGTCGATCCGCCAGCAATGCTACAAGACCATATTACCCAATATGCAGTACGGTATGACGGAGATCGTCTACGCCGCGCCAATGGATAGGGGGCGTGCCACGGTTTTTTTAGGAGCTTGCGCGTCGTCGAGAATGGTCAAAACATGGAGATTCGCAGGTGGGGTATTGCTGGTGCTGATATCCGAGGTGAGTGACTCCTGCTGTTCCACGATCCATTGCCCAAACTGTTTTTTTTCTGGCAAAAAATACAGAGGCGCGAGGCCATTGGTCTGTAAGACACCGTCCGGTTGCTGCGGCAGAATCACCATAACCATAGGAATGCCGCTTTTCTGAGGATGGGCAAAGTGTGGTGCTTGCGTGTACTGTAGTTGAAAATGTGCTGGTGCAACGAGTAGAAAAGTAATGAGTGCATCATCGAGAGACTGTAACCAGACAAAAGGTCCATGGGTGGGAACATGCAACAAGGCAAAGTGACGCAGTTCTGTAAAACCGGGCATTGCCGCAATGCACTCCCATATCTGGTTATCGGCAATATCTAAGGAACCGAAGCGGGTAGCGTAATGAGTCACGGGTTTGAGTCCTCCTTGGGACGGCTGGAACCTGACGTTGCTGCGTCGTGATGTTGTAACCAATGGTCAAGCTGTGCGGGCACGGCGGTTTGAGCGGATTGATTGGCTTCGCGTACGGTTTCTAGTAATTCTTCCCGTAAAATGGTGAGCGCGTCGGTGCATTCTATGCCGAGGCGCACTTGTCCTTCCTCAATACGGGTGATCACGATGCGAATATTGTCACCGATGCAAATGGCTTGGCCTCGGCGTCTAGTCAGTACCAGCACCCTCAGGCACTCCCGATCAGGGTGCGTTGGGCGGTGTTGGTGGTGGTGCCACCATCGGTATAGAGCGGGTTGGCGCGGCCAAAGAAAATTTCCCAAGCCCCCTGATTGAAACGCTCCAACGCCCGGATAATTTGGCCATTTCTTTGGTTTTCGTGAAGGATTTTTTCCAGCAGGAGTTGTCTCGCAGGGAGGCTTTCAGTACTCTGTTCGCGTTGTTTTTCCAAGAGGCTGATTTCATGGTAACAAGCCAATTTTTGAGCGACGATAGCTTCCAGCAGGGAGAGTTGCCCCGACTCCAGACAGTGGTTCTCTTCGATCAGTAGTTGCTGCAGTTTTTCTAGCAGGATCATTTGTCGAGACAAGGCAGTGTCTGTTTGCATGGGAGACTCAAGCGGTGTTGCGTGGTGTTAATGGCAGAAATTGCTGACTGTCTTGGGTGAGTCCCTGGCTAATCTTGGCCGCTGATATCGAATAGGTCCCATTGGCAACAGCAGATTTGATTTCTTGAACTCGAGTGTTATCTGCTGAACTGGAATTTTGCGCAGCCATAAGGCTGCGTGCGGCGGACGAAAGTGTCACATGGTCTTGTGCGACGCTGCTAGCCGATGTCGCCTGAGAAGCGGTGGCCGTATTGGTAGTGCTGGACACATTCTTGTTTTCACCGCTACGCGCCTTACCGGACACGTCGCCGGTGGCGGTTGTTGTTCCGGGCAATCCGGTGTAAGGGTTTATGGGGTTCATTACTCATTTCTCCTTGCTACAACCATGATCATTTATAGTGTAACGACACATGGCACTAAAATCTGAAGGTTCTTAGGCATGATTGTTTGTTAGAGTTCTAAAAAGGTACCACAACATGACCCTGTGGGGTGACCGTACCGCGAACGACGCGACCAGACTGCAGGTTGCGTACCAGTATAGTCTGTCCCGGACGACCATTTTCAATAGCATCCGCAATAGTAGCAATACGGATGCCTTCACCTTCGGCATAGAGGGTGATTTGTTCGCCAGCATGGACGACTTCTGGAGCATCCAGCATAGTCGTGGTGATGGGTTGACCCGCTAGCGTGCCAAAACGCAGTACCTGTCCGATGGCTTGGTGCAGGTTACTTAATGTGCTTCCGCTTAAGCCTGCGGTATCGCGGTGTACTATCGTAAGGTCTCTGGCGCTGAGGATAGTCCCTGCACTCAGGGGGGTGGCAGCAATAACGACCATCTGGCTCATCTGGATTTGTACAGGCAGGTAGAGTTGCCAAGCGGAAGGTGCAGTGCAACGCACCAGTACGGTTTGGTTGCCGTAAGGGTTGCCGTATCCAAAGTAACTGGCTTTAAGCCGCGTGCAAGCCGGGAAGTGCAAACCCGCTGCGGGTCCACTGATGTGAATTTGCGCATCGGCGGTATGTACTGGTAAGTGTGCTCGCACATACTGGCGCGCCACATGGCGTATGGTTTCTGGGTTTTCTGTGTCGCCTTGCGCGGCAGTACTCACCGTCAGCAAACACCCTGCCGCGCCGAGAAGCATGGCGAAGCATTTTAGTAGGCGTTTGGGAAAGCATGGATTCATTGTGTTGTGAGTACTCATGACCATTTCGATGAAACACAAGCAAATATTACGCCATGATCTGTTCTGGTACGGGGCTTGGCGATAGTCACGTTGCGGCGCCTAGCCCTTTGCCAGCGGCAGAATTTTGCCGGTCGATGATATAGAAAAAAGAACACTGGCGATTTTCTGCCGGTTTTGCCCGGAAAAAGTCGGTTTGTTGGTTTCTTGGGTTTGGGCACGTTTGTTGCTTTGAAAGTTCCAAACCATTTACGTGGGAGTGCTCATAACCATGTCCAGTTTGCTTGGCCAAGCTTTGAACCCCTTAGCCGATGCCCTAAAAGTGACGGGTTATCGTCAGCAGCTTCTCGCGGCAAATATTGCCAACGCCGATACGCCCAACTATCGGGCCGTCGATATTCCTTTCAGCAAAACATTAAAGGCCGTGCAGGCGGGGGATTCGGGTAATTTGGCACTCGCCACCAATAGCGGACGCCAGTTTGCCAATAATGGCAGTGCTGCCAGTATGTCCGCGTTGGTGCAGTACCAGCGCGGTAATCAGGTGGGTCTGGATGGTAATTCTGTAGATATGAACCGTGAACAAGCCAATTTTCTGCAGAATAGTGTGAGTTATCAGGCAGATTTGACGTTTCTAACGGGTAAAATTCAGACGCTGAATTCCGCGATTACGGGCACTGCAGTTTAAGAGTTAGGAGGGCTTAACGAATGTCAATGTATTCTGTACTGGATGTAGCGAGTTCAGCGCTTACCGCGCAAAGCTACCGACTTAATGTGGTGGCGAGTAATCTGGCCAATGCCAACTCGGCGACGAGTTCTGATGGTCAGCCTTATCGTGCTCGCGAGGTAGTTTTTGCTGCGCAACCGTTCTCGAGTAATGGCGCACCGGCCGGTGTGAGTGGGGTTCAGGTGGCCGGGGTCGTATCGAAGCCTGGTCCCTTTAAAATGGTTTATCAGCCGGGTAACCCCCTCGCCAACAAGGAAGGGTACGTAAAAATGCCTAACGTAAATACGGTGGATGAAATGGTTAATATGATTTCGGCATCGCGTGCCTACCAAGCTAATGTCAATGTTATGAATACCACGAAAACACTTTTACAAAAAACACTTACCTTGGGAGCTTGATTATGAGTGTCAATTCTCTGACATCTAGTGCTAATCCATTTTACACTTCCTTACAAAACAGTTCGGCCACCTCTGGAACGGCCAGCAGTGGCGCCAGCGGGTTAGCCAGTGAGAGTACTTTTTATAATTTGCTCGTCACGCAGCTGACGAATCAGGACCCGCTGAATCCGATGAGCAATTCTGAACTTTCTTCGCAGTTGGCGGAGTTTAGCGTGGCTAATGGGGTTAATGCGATTCAAGGGTCCTTGAGTTCATTAATGCAGCAAATCAATCAAAACCAAGGATTGCAGGCGGCTTCACTCATCGGCAAATCGGTCACTACTTCTGGTAACCAGCTCACGCTCAGTGGGAACGCGGCGACTGGAGCCTATGATCTCAGCAACGGTGCCAGTGCTGTTAATGTGCTTGTGCAGAATAGTGCGGGTCAGACCCTGGCAGAATTACCTCAGGGTGCGCAAGCTGCTGGTATGCAAAACTTTACCTGGAATGGTACGGATGCGGGTGGGAGCACCTTGCCTGCAGGCAATTATCAGTTTTCCGTGCAAGCCACTGGAGCCAATGGACAAAGTGTTACCAGCACGCCGTATATGACGGGGGTGGTAAATAGTGTTTCGCTAGGCGCTTCTGGGGCTGTTTTACAGTTACAAGGTAATCAGGATTCAGTGCCATTTAGTGCAGTACAGAACATTATTTAAGGAGTAGTTGCTATGGGTGCTTTTAATACAGCGTTGAGTGGTCTGCAGGCAGCGAATAGTAATCTGCAAGTGCTGGGTAATAATATCTCCAATGCCAGTACCGTGGGTTTTAAGAGTTCTAATGCTCAATTTGCGGATGCCTATGCGGCAGCGATGACCAATGAGGCCCCGTCGCAGGGGCAGATAGGAATCGGTACGCAGTTACAAACCGTGGCCCAACAGTTTACTCAAGGAAGCATTCAAACGACCGGCAATCCTTTGGACGTGGCTATCAATGGTAATGGTTTTTTGCAGTTTGATTACAATGGTTCCACCGTGTATAGCCGTAATGGTCAGTTGCAGCTCAGCTCGGGCGGCGTGTTGGTAGATGCTAACGGTGCCAGCTTAATCGGTGTTCAGGCGCAAAATGGAACCTTAACTGGCGCTAGTGGACCGTTGACGATCAGTCAAAATGCACTACCCCCACAAGCAACGTCTGGCTTAAGCCTGGGTTTGAATCTGGATTCAAGTAGTACGCCAATTACTGGTACGGCGATTAATATCAATGACCCTAGCAGTTACAACTATTCCACATCGACAACGGTATATGACAGCTTGGGTACGCCGCAGCTTTTAACCACTTATTACCAATTACAAAGTGGCACGGCGGGAGCCGGAGAAACCTGGAATGTGGCCTATTCCGCTACGGGAACCACGGGTGCCAGTGGTATTACTTCGGGTTCTTTGAATCCCCTGCAATTTAATTCTACGGGTCAGGAAACCAGCGCGGGAAGCGGAACCATTGCTGGTATTCCCTGGAGTGATGGCGCCACATCTGGGAGCATAAATTATAACTTTAATGGCAGTACTAATTATAATTCTAGTAATGCAGTAATTACCAATAGCAGTAATGGGTATGGCGTAGGACAACTGTCCGGTTTATCTATTGATCCGGGTGGGGATATTTACGCAAATTATAGTAATGGACAGTCTCAGGTGTTGGGGCAAATCTCACTCACCCGGTTTCCCAATAATAATGGCCTACAGAATGTTGGTAATAACTACTGGACAGAAACCTATGTTTCCGGACAACCACTGACGGGAACGCCCGGCAGTACTAATCTGGGGGTATTACAATCTGGGGCCGTGGAACAATCCAACGTGGATTTATCCCAGTCGCTAGTTAACCTGATTGTGGCGCAGCAGGCTTACCAAGCGAACGCGCAGACGATCAAGACTCAAAATACGGTCGTGCAAACGTTGCTGAGTCTTTGAGGTTAAACGATTATGGATACCCTCTATATTGCGATGACGGGTGCCAATGCGATTTTGCAGCGGCAAACGGTGACCGCCAATAACCTCGCTAATGCCAATACGACAGGCTTTCGCGCAGATAGCGCACAGTTCAGTGCGCTGCCGGTTTATGGCCAAGGTTTGCCAACGCGAGTTTACACAGCGACCGAAACACCCAGCGTAAATTTTAAATCGGGGCCGGTAGTGCATACGGGCAGATCTCTGGACGTTGCGGTGACGGGACAGGGTTGGCTGGCAGTGCAAGGACCAGACGGACACGAAGCCTATACGCGTGACGGTAATTTACAGATTAATGGGCAAGGTATTTTAACAACAGCAACAGGGCATCCCGTGCTAGGGGTTAATGGCTCCCCCATTTCTTTGCCACCGATGCAAACATTAGTTATTGGTGCTGACGGGACGGTTTCTGGAGTACCCGTCGGTAGTCAACCGAATGCCGTTATGGCTATCAATCAGATTAAGCTCGTCAACCCCTCGGAGCAGTCCCTACAAAAAAACGCTGATGGTTTGTTTCAGACCACGGATGGTAAGCCTGCCCCTGAAGATGGCAATGTGGTTTTAGAGCCAGGCGCTCTGGAAGGCAGTAATGTGAATCCAGTCAATAGCATGATTCAAATGCTACAAGATAGTCGGCAGTTCGAAATTCAAACCAAGCTGATGCAGACTGTTTCACAAGATCAGCAAAGTGCTACTCAACTGTTGGTAGTATCATGATAATCAGGAGCAATATTCTATGATGCGCTCGTTAGCGGTAGCGGCCACCGGACTGGAAGGCGAACAGACTAAAATGGACGTCATTGCCAATAACTTGGCGAACGTCAATACGACGGGATTCAAGCAGTCCCGTGCTGTATTTCAGGATTTGTTATACCAAAATATCCGGCAACCGGGTGCTCAGTCATCGCAAACGACGCAGTATCCTTCGGGGCTGCAATTGGGCACCGGTGTGCGTGTGGTTGCCACAGAGCGTTTAATGACCCAGGGTAATTTAACCCAGACCGGAAACTCTCTGGATGTAGGCATTGACGGTCAAGGATTTTTTCAGATTATGCAGCCCAATGGGACTATCGCTTATTCTCGGGATGGTACTTTTCAGCTGAATAATCAAGGTCAGGTGGTGACTTCAAATGGTTATTTGTTGCAGCCCCCAATCACCATTCCCCCGAATGCCCAGTCTATTACTATCGGTAGCGATGGGACGGTATCTGTCGTTTTGCCGGGACAGGCACAACCACAACAGGTTGGTACGATGCAGCTCGCTAACTTCATTAATCCAACGGGCTTGCAAAGTATTGGTGACAACCTTTATTTGCAAACAGGATCTTCTGGTGCGCCGCAAACCGGGCAGCCGACATTGAACGGCTTAGGTTCTCTGCAGCAAGGTTATCTGGAGTCTTCCAATGTCAACGTGGTGTCTGAAATGGTGGATATGATTTCTACCCAACGTGCTTATGAAATCAATAGTAAAGCCATTTCCACATCAGATTCTATGCTGGGTTATTTGTTGCAAAATGCTTAAGTTCTTCTGATGCGGGTGGAGGTGGCGCTGTGACGATTCTGAGTGAGTGGATAGTGTTTGCTTGCCATAAATGGAACGCCCTTGCACGTCTGGTTTTTGCTGGGCTATTACTCCTCAGTTTAAGCGCCTGTGCTGCTTTGAATATGCACCATAATCTCAAGCCACTCACGCCGCTGCCTATTCCTGCTGAGCCGGAATCCTTGGCGGCGCATCCCGCTAATGGAGCAATCTGGCAGGCTGGCACCAACGTATCACTCTTTAGCGATAACCGTGCGAATCGCGTTGGGGATCTTATTACCGTGCTGATTCAGGAAAACTCCAGCGCTTCTAATAATACCAACACCGCTATTAACACCTCGGACTCTTTGAGCGCGGCGCTGACCAACTTTTTTGGGATTACCCCCGCCTTTGGCAGTGTTGCAGGGAATCCTTTCAGTCCGAGTATGGCCGCTACCAGTGGACAAAAATACGGTGGTACGGGTGCTACTACCCAGAGTAATACGTTTACCGCGACCTTGGAGGTAACGGTGGTGAAGGTGCAGGGTAATGGTAATTTGGTGATCGAAGGTTCTAAAGAAGTGCTGCTGAATGGTGGTCACGAATATATCCGCGTGGCGGGGGTAGTGCGGCCAGCTGATGTGACACCACAAAACACCATTCTTTCTACGCAAATTGCCGACGCCCGTGTGGAATATAGTGGTAATGGCAGCATTTATTCGGCAGCGAGAATGCCTTGGCTGGCACGCTTCTTTCTTTCTTTATGGCCGTTCTAGTCGATAAGGCATCATCATGAATCCACAATATTGGCGCCGCTTTTTGCTGATGCTGCTCGCGATCATTCTGCCGGTTGGCATGATGGCTCATTCACATGCTGAAACCGTGCGTAATTTAGCGACGGTTGGCGGTGTTCGTAGTAATCAGTTGGTAGGTTATGGGTTGGTGGTAGGTTTGAATGGTACCGGCGACCAAGCCACGCAAGTGCCCTATACAACCCAGTCGCTGCTGAATATGTTTCAGCGCCTTGGCATAAATCTTCCGGCATCAGTAGCCACTAATTTGCAACCCAAAGATGTGGCAGCAGTCATTGTTACGGCGCATTTGCCGCCTTTTGCGCAACCCGGCCAAACGATTAACGTAACCGTTTCGGCTGTTGGTAATGCCAGCAGCTTGGCTGGCGGCACCTTGCTCATGACGCCGTTGAAAGGTGCGGATGGGCAGACCTACGCCGTGGCGCAGGGGAACCTGATTGTCAGCGGGTTCGGAGCCAGCAGTAATGGCGCCTCGGCACAGGTTAACATCACCACGGCGGGGACGATTCCTAATGGTGCCAATGTCGAGCGTTCCGTCAGTACGGGTTTTAATCAGGCTGGCCCTATGATGCTGGAGTTGCATACACCCAGTTTTACAACGGCTGCGCGCATTGCCGATGTGATCAACCGTCAGTTGGGTTATGGTGTTGCCGAAGCCCTGAATGCTGGTGAAGTTCGTGTGCAGGCCCCGGCGTCCCCTGGAGCGCGCGTCACTTTTCTTTCCGAAGTCGAGAACCTGAATATCATCCCAGAAGCACCCCTGGCCAAGGTCATTATTGATTCGCGCAGTGGTACGGTGGTTTTGGGTCAAAACGTGACATTGGGTGCTTGTGCGGTAGCGCATGGCAACCTATCCGTGACCATATCGCAAAAGTATCTGATTAGTCAGCCTAATCCTTTGGGAGCAGGGCAGACCGTAGTAGCGCCTCAGGCCAATGTGAAAGTGAAACAACCCGCAGCCAAATTGCTGATGTTCGAGCCCGGTGTAAGCCTAGAGGCGGTGGTGCGTGCCTTGAATGCGGTCGGTGCGACACCCACGGATTTAATTGCCATCCTCCAAGCCATGAAGGCAGCAGGCGCGTTACATGCGCAACTGGAAGTCATATGAGTAGCGCTATAAATTTGAGTGCCACCACCCAGGTTAAAAACCTAGGCGCGGGAGCGGCCTCGGCTGCAGCCAGTGATGTGCTGAGTTTTTCTGGCCTAGCGCAAATGCATAGAGAGGCTCAGGCGCATAATCCGCAATCCATTCTCGCGGTTGCCAAACAATTTGAAGCCACTCTGCTGCAAGAGATGCTCTCGGCAATGTCGGCGACTTCTTTTGGCTCTGATTTGACCGGAAACAATGCCGGACCTATGTTTAAGTCTATGCTCAATCAGGAAATCGCCCAGACCGTTAGCCAGGGTCAGGGGATGGGTATTGCGCAAACCCTGGCCAAGGAAATTTCCAGTCGTTATCACCTGAACTGGGGTGGAAAAAAGACCAGCGAAATGGCTACGGTTCAGGGCGATATGCCGGCTCCCGCCCGTAATAATGCTCTCCAGTCCTATGCGCCAACACAACAGATTGGCGCGCAACCTTCGCAAACGCTGGTGGAACAAGCCACCGCATTTGTTGCGGCTATCTTGCCCGCCGTGCAGTCGGCGGCTGAAAAACTGGGGGTAACCCCGAAGGCGATTATTGCGCAGGCGGCCCTCGAAACGGGGTGGGGCAGCCATGTTGCGGGTGACAACCTTTTTGGTATCAAAGGGGCTGGTAGTTGGCAGGGACCCTCGGTAAGCAGCCTAACCCACGAATTTATCCATGGCGTAAACCAGGTGGAAACGGCGGCGTTTCGAGCCTACAACAGTGTTGGCGCTAGCGTACAGAATTATGCCCATCTGTTGCTAAGCAGTCCGCGTTATCAAGCCGCGTTAGGGCAAGGCAACAATGTGGCCGCCTTTGCAGAGGCTTTACAGCAGGGTGGTTATGCGACCGATCCGCAATATGCCAGCAAGCTGGTGGCTGTTGCCGATAGTCCATTGATGGCCCAAGTGTTGGCTAAATTTACGCCTCCTGCGGCTGCGGGCTAAACCTATGAGGGTATTGTGTCGTTATAGCGTGGTGTGTGCCGTTTCCTGTGATCAGGAGTGAAGTGCCCTATGGACAGCATAGCCCCAGGAGGGAATGAGCTGGAAACTGTCAAGAAGTTAACCCAGCTATTGCGCCAGCAGAAAGCTTGGTTAGCCCATGCGGATTGGACGCAGGGGTTTCCGGAATCGGAGCAGAGAAATTTGCTGGCTCAACGTTTGTTGAAACTTCGTGAAGAAGTGGTCGATAGGGTTCATAGCAATGACGATCTGATGTTGGCTGTAAACGGGCTGCAAGAGGCGTATAGCGAGCTGGAACAATCTTTGCGGTTGGCTAGTTTAACCCTTCATGACGCTTTGTTGCTTTTGCAGGGGCAAAAAACGGCCATTTATGGCGATAATGCCAGATCGAGCCGATCCTTAGGGAGTGCGTAAGATGTCGGGAATCAGTGGAATTGTGAATACCGCACTGACTGGGTTGCAGGCCGCACAAGATGCCCTGCAAATTACCGGGAATAATATTGCGAATGTGAATACTCCCGGTTATAGCCAAGAAAATGTGGTCCAGTCCAACGCTATACCCACTTTTATAGGCGGCCAGTATTACGGTAATGGTACTCAGATTGCTTCTGTGCAACGGAGCTACAGCAGTTTTTTGCAGGGTCAGGTCTGGACGGCGACGGCCAGCGCCAGTGGGCAGGCGACACTTTCTAGTTCACTGCAACAGGTTTTGGGCGTGCTGAGTAGTGGTAGCGTGAGTACGCAGGTAAGCCAGTTTTTTTCGGGTGTGGCTCAGGTGGCGGCCAGCCCGAGTGATCTCCCCGCCCGACAAAGCATGCTCAGTAATGCACAAAATCTAAGTGCTACTTTTCAGAGTCTCGGACAGCAACTGGCGAGTATCGGTACCGGAATTAATCAGCAAATCGGTCAGTCCGTCACGCAAATCAACAGCCTCACGCAACAAATCGCCCAAATCAACGGCCAGATTGCGAGTACGCAGGGTAATGGGAATAGTGTGCCCAACGATCTTCTCGACCAACGCGACCAACTGGTCACTCAGTTGAACAGTCAAGTGGGCGTACAAATGCTGAAGCAGAGTAATGGTCAGACCAATATTTATCTGAGTAACGGGCAGGTGCTGGTAGCGGGAACCCAAGCCTTCGCCCTGCAAACCCAGCCTAGTGCTTATGATCAGCAGACCAGTGATGTGGCCTATGCCAGTAATGGCGCCGACATCACTAACAACATTACGGGTGGCACACTAGGGGGGCTTCTGCAGTTTCGCAGTCAATCTCTTAATCCCGCCGAAAACGGTCTTGGTCAGTTGGCGGATGGGATCGCTGGAGCGCTCAACGCCCAACAGTCGCAGGGTTTGAATTTGAATGGTACGAGCGGGACGGCAATTTTTTCCACGGGCGCAGTCCAGATTTTTGGAAATCAGGCTAATGTCGGCAGTGGAAGCATCGCTATCAGTGGCCGCATTACCAACGCCGGAGCGCTGACAGCCTCCGATTATATGCTGACCAATACGGGCGGCGGAAACTGGACACTGACAGATCGTGGCAGTGGTCAGGTGGTATCCACTACGAGCGGTACCATCAGTGGTGGCGTGACCACTTTGAACTTTGGCAGCTCAGGCTTCAGTGTGAGTGTATCGGGAGCCGTCTCCGGTAATAGTTTTCTGGTCGAACCTACGCGTCTGGGAGCTAGTGGTATGCAGACCATACTGACGAATCCCTCGGGGATTGCTGCCGCTAGTCCTTATGTGAGTAGCACGGGAGCGATGACGAGCGGTGGGCTGGTCAATACCAATCTGGGCAACATGACGCTATCGGCAGGGGGTTATGTGGCCAGTGGCAGTTCCGGTGGGGTGGTGGTTTCTGGTTTGTCGAGCTTTCCGACGGCTTTGCAGGTGACGATTACTAACGGCGGATCAGGTGGCGCCGCAGTAGGCTATCAGATTAGCTCGGGAAGCGGCGGTACGGGAATCCTTGCCAGCGGCACTGCGGTATTGGGTGGTTCGGGGAGTACCATCGACATTGCATACCCGAGTCCGCCGGGTGGTTACTGGCAAGTCAATCTGAGCGGCAGTCTGGCGGCTTCTGGAGATGCATTTACGTTAAGCCCAGGCGGTGCGGGCAGTAATGGGAACGCGCAGGCGATGACGGCTTTAGCTACCAGCCATGTCATGGCCAACAACACGACCACCTTCAATGGTAGTGCCGCGCAATTAATTACTCAGGTGGCATCACAAGCGGGGCAGGCGCAGAACAGCGCCCAAGCGCAAGCCACGGTTTTGCAGCAGGCGCAAGCATCGCAACAATCGGTGTCGGGGGTGAATCTTGACCAAGAGGCGGCCAATCTGATTCTGTACCAGCAGGCTTATCAGGCAGCCGCTAAGGCTATTTCGGTGGGGAATACGTTGTTTACGTCCCTCATCCAGGCATTATAAGGAGACTCCTATGCGCGTCAGTACTACCGAAATATTTCAGAGCAGCCTGACGGGTATGCTGAATCAGCAGAGCACCTTAAACAACCTCAGTCAGCAGCTTTCTACGGGCAACGCCTTGATCAACCCCGCCAGTAATCCGGTGGCTAATGCCCAAGTGCTCAATCTGAGCAGTAAAATTGCCAATCTGGGAAGTTATCAGCAAAGTAACCAATTTGCCCAGCAGGATTTGCAACTGAGTTCGAGTACCCTGCAAAGCGTGGGTACCCTTATAAATCAGGTGCAGCAATTGGCCGTGCAGATGAATAATGCCACCGTCAGTTCCAGCGATCTGCAAAATGCCGAAACCACCATGCAAGGAAATTTACAGCAGTTGGTGCAATTGGCTAATACGCAAGATGCCAATGGCAGTTATATCTATGGTGGATCACAATCGGGTGTTACGCCCTTCCAGTTGCAAGGCAATAATCAGGTGCAGTACTTGGGTGATTCCGGTCAAAAAAATCTGGAGATTGGGCCAGGGCTCACCACCGCTGTATCGCAGGCCGGAGATTCTGTCTTTATGAATATCCCGGCGGGTAATGGCAGTTTTACGGTGACCGCCGCCAACACCAATTATCAGGCATCGGCCAGCGGCGTAGCCAGCGGAGTAGGAACCACCACGCTGGGTCCAGGAACGGTAATCAATTCCGCTGTTGCCAATGATCAGTTTGTTGCCAATGGCGCGCAATACCAAGTGACCATCAGCAATAATGGCACGAGCGGAATGACCTACTCGGTGACTAGTGGCACCGGTACTGCAGGTTCGGCGGGATGGAGTGCAAGTTCGGGTACCGTCACCTCCGGGAGTTATACGCCGGGTCAGGATATCGCTATACCCAGTACGGCGGGTGGAACACCCTTTATCAGCGTGCCGACGAATGGCCAACCGGGCACGGACCCCAGTACGGCCACCTTTACCCTCGCGGCGGCACAACCGCAGAGTTTATTTCAGACGTTTAATGACTTAGTGAGTGCCTTGCAGGCGGGTGATGGGTCTCCCGGAGCGAACACGCAACGCGCCCAAGGCATCAGTAATGTGCTGGCTAACCTCAGCCAAGCGCAAACCACGTTGCTCAGTACGCAGAGTCAGATTGGCTCGCAGCTCCAGCAAGCGCAGAGCGTGCAAACCCTGAATACGAGTCTAACCCAGCAATTTCAGACCACGCAGGGAACAATCGCGGATATCAGTTACCCACAAGTGATTACCCAGTTTCAACAAAGCACCACCGCCTTGCAGGCTGCGCAAAAAGCTTTTGCGCAGGTGCAGGGGTTGAGTTTGTTTAATTATATTTGAGGTCGAACGGCATAGTGGCTATGTTACACTGAAAAAAGTGACGAAGGGGCGAGCGTGAGCCACGATCAGAATTTTAAGAATTTGATATTGGATTACCCTCGTGAGGCGTTGCGGTTTTTCGCGCCGGAAGAAGCGGCAACCTTGGACGATACCGTATGCATTACTCCGATTCGTCAGGAGCAGTTGCAGGAACGTCTCGGAGAGCGGTTTCGCGAGTTGGACGTACCGCTACTGGTAGAATGGCCGGACGGGCGTCGTGGGGCGCTGGTTTTCGCTGTGGAAGAAGAAAGTGATAGTCGGCGCTTTTCGATACACCGATTGGCACACTACTGCCTGGATCTGGCGGAGTTATTGGGGACAGACCGTGTTGTTCCAGTGGTGATTTTTCTGCGTGGAGGGCATTATCAGCAGATACTGAAACTGGGTGGGGATCACCATAGCTATATGGAATTCAGTTATCTGATCTGCGATTTGCCAGCACTGTCCAGCGAGGCGTACTGGACCAGCGATAATGTAGTGGCGCGATTGAACTTGCCGAATATGCGCTATGCGCCCGAAGATCGGGTCGAGGTCTATGCTCATGCTGTCCAAGGTTTGTTTGGCTTGGAGCCAGACCCGGAGAAACAACTCAAATATTTGGACTTTATCGACATTTATGTAGGTATGAGTGAGCATGAGCTTGAAGAGTATGGCAGACGTTATCCAGAGGAGGTGAAGAAAGTGAGCAGCTTCGCAGAACGTTTTACGGAACAAGGCCTACGGCAGGGCGTGCAGCAGGGCCTGCAGCAGGGCGTACAGCAGGGCGTACAGCAGGGACTGCAGATAGGTGAGGCAAAGGTTCTGCTCCGTCAAATAAACCGCAAATATGGTGCTCAACTAGCTGCGGCCTATAGGGAGCGGATAGAGAGCGCGGATGCGGAGACTTTGCTGCTTTGGTCGGATCGTATCCTGAGTGCTGAGCGTATTGAAGATTTGTTTCATTAAAATGCCTGACCATTCTAAATCAGTTAGAGGCGACTTTGCTCGGTATTTAGCTACAAATCGGCTCGCAGCTCCATCAAGCGCAGAGCGTGCAAACCCTGAATACGAGTCTAACCCAGCAATTTCAGATCACGCAGGGAACAATCGCGGATATCAGTTACCCGCAAGTGATTACCCAGTTTCAAAAAATCACCACCGCTTTGCAGGCAGCGCAAAAAGCTTTTGCACAGATGCAGGGATTGAGTTTGTTTAATTATATTTAAAAAATAGCGGAGAAAATATGGCTTTTATATCCTATGCTCAGAATTTCGAAGATGTAATTCTATGGCGAGTGCTTGGTCATATAAAATCTGGCTTTTATATTGATATAGGAGCTTTTTCACCGCATTTAGATTCGGTGACGAAGGCTTTTTATTCTGCAGGATGGTCCGGCATAAATATAGAACCTAATCCAGTTTACCATAGAGAACTAGAGGCATGTCGACCGCATGACGTGAATTTGTGTTTTGCAATCGGTGCAAAAGAAGATTTCGTTACCATGAACTTCATTGAAAATTCAGGTCTTTCAACATTGGATGGTGAAATTGCTAAGAAGCATCTCTCTGGTGGCTTTAAGCTCGAAAAGAAAGATGTGGCTGTCAAGACTCTTGCATCGGTATGGAAAAATTTTGTTAAGAATAACCAGGATGTTCATTTCCTTAAAATTGATGTTGAGGGATATGAAGAAGCGGCTATTAGAGGGAATAATTGGGAAAAGTTTCGGCCGTGGGTGATTGTGGTGGAAGCGACTTTACCTATGTCGCAAGTTGAATCACATGAGGCATGGGAATTTTTGCTTATAGATGCCGGGTATATTTTCTCATATGCTGATGGATTAAATAGATTTTATTTATCTAATGAACACTCTGATTTGCTATCATATTTCAAATATCCACCAAATGTGTTTGATGATTTTGTTCAATATAATGCAATAAGATTTTGTGAAAAATATCAAGATGCTAATATCTATTCAGTAGAAAATAATATTGCTAATCGTTTAGGAGTTAATATTATTGGTCATCTCAGTGCCAACCTCGGCCTTGGCGTTTTTGCACGACTTGTTGCCAATTTTTTTGCCAACTTGGGATATGATGTTTTGGGTTATGATGTTGATGCTGGTTGGGAGCGTAGCGGAACGCAGGAGGGCTTCCCAGGAAAATTTGTGTCAAACACGGATGATCTCTTGCATGATATAAATATATTTGTATTCCCGCCTGAGACAATTGCGAATATTTATCATTCTACCAGTGGTTTTAGCGCTAGCTGGGTCGTAAATAAATTTAATGCGACAGTATTGTTTTGGGAATTGCAGACCATTCCAAACGACTGGTGTCCGGCCTTACGTTCTATGGATGCTATTCTTGCACCTACAGATTTCATCTTTCAAATGCTTTCTTCATCCTGTCTGGGTCCCGTGATAATTAATGCACCTATCAGTATTTCTCTCCCTGCTTTGCCGGTAAAGAAAAGAATAGATTTTGACTTGCCGGATAATTCTATTATTTTTATGGCATCTTTTGAACCTTTTGGTGATCCCGAGAGAAAAAATATAGCAGCTACAATTGCTGCATTTCTGCAAGGTGTAGGTCATCTTGACAATGTCTGGTTAATTATAAAAACAAATAATGCGAATAATGATTTCTCAATAAACGTTCTAAGAAGTATCGAATCTTTAACCAAAAATCATCCCCGTATTCGTTTTGTGAACAAAAATTTTAGCTATGAAGATGTGCTTGCATTCTATCGACTATGCGATGTTTATGTATCGCTGCACCGAGCCGAAGGTTTTGGGTTGGGTCTTTTTGAAGCGATGGCCTTGGAAAAGCCAGTAATTGCTACAAGCTGGTCAGGAAATATGAGTTTTATGGATGCGGAAAGTGCATGCTTGGTCCCTTATGACCTGATTCCTTTGCAGAATTCAAATCTTGCCGTTTATTTTGCGAAGTTTGTTGGTACTGAAGCGCGCTGGGCAGAACCAAATATTAACCGAGCTGCTGAGTGGATGATGGTGTTGGCAAGTAATGCAGAATTACGCCAACAAATCGGTAGTGCTGCTCGACGTCGTATCGTACGCTGGAACGAAGATGCTTACAGATCCCGGTTTTGGGATAGTTTGCAAAGTGCAAAGAAACAAAAAATTCTTTTTACCAATCTATCAGGGAAAAATGTTTCGCCAATTGTTGTTCCTTCGCCGTGGCTTGCTAACTGGCGCTTTTTGCCTATGGAATCTGTCTGGATGGGTGAAGCAGCCCACGTTTGGTCTGCTAATATTGATGCTACAACCATGATCTTTATGGTGTTCAAAAATTTCCGAGAAGCTGCCACACAAGCCACTCAGGAGAATTTGGCGCAGCAGTGGCTGCCAGTGAGAACAGAGGTGATAGCCGCTGGGCATGATCCTGTGGCTTCCATAAACACGGCTCTTGCTGAGATGGATGCGGGCTGGCTCGCCGTTCTGGACGCCGGTGACGAACTCGCCCCCGATGCCACTTTTCGTATCGCTCAAGCCATTCACAAGCATCCGGAATGGCAGATCATCTATACCGATGAAGACCCCCTCACTGCGGACGGTACGCACGTCAATCCTCACTGTAAACCGGATTTTAATCTCGATTATCTGCGCAGCCTGCCTTATGTGGGCGGCCTCATGCTCATCAAAAAAACGCTTTTTGATGCGCTGGGTGGTTTTGATCCGCAGGCTGAAGGCGCAGAGGACTATGACTTTGTATTGCGCGCCTGGGAGCATGTTGGTGATGCGGGTATCGGCCATATTCCCGAAGTGCTTTATCATCGCCGCCAGGGAAGCAGCCACTGCAATAAGTCCGTGCCAGAGATTCTGGAGGCCGGAAAGCAGGCCTTGCAGCGCCATCTACAACGCTTGGATATTGCTGCCGAAGTGCTGTCAGGGCCGTTTCCCCCTTCCTTCCGAGTGCGGTACCCACTGAGTACAACACCGCTAGTATCAATGGTTGTTCCTACCCGCAATCAGTTGGGTTTTCTGCAGCGCTGTATTGAATCCGTTATTGAAAAAACGCGCTATCCCAATTATGAAATACTCATTGTCGATAACAATAGTGATGATCCCGAAACCTGCACTTACCTAGACCTGCTCACCGCGCAAGAAGAAAGTATGGGTGGGCGCTTGCGAGTGCTGCGCTATCCCGGCGCCTTTAACTTTTCGGCCATGAATAACCGGGCGGTGGATGTGGCGCGTGGCGACCATATTCTGCTACTGAATAATGACACGGCGGTACTACACGAAGATTGGCTGGATGAAATGGTCAGTCATATCCTGCGACCAGAAGTGGGCGTCGTCGGTGCCAAGCTGTTTTATCCCGATGGTAAAATTCAGCATGCTGGCGTTATTCTGGGCATGAGAGGACCAGCCGAACATCCTTTTATTGGTCATCCACCAGAAGATCGCGGCTATTTTGGACGGGCCATGCTCACCCAGAATTATTCGGCGGTAACCGGTGCCTGTTTATTGATTAGCAAATCACTTTATCAGGAAGTCGGTGGGCTGGATGAAAAGCACTTTAAGGTTTCATATAACGATGTCGATCTATGTCTGAAAGTACGTGAGGCCGGTCATAAGATTGTATGGACGCCCTGGGCGATGCTCCTCCATGAAGGGTCTGCCAGTCAGAAGGGGGATGTAGAAAAGCAGGCCGATAAAAATAAACTGGCGCGTTTCGCCGCAGAAAAAGCGGCTTTTTATGATCGCTGGCTCCCGCAACTCGCTTTTGATCCGGCCTACAATCGGCACTTGAGTCTTGCCAGTACCGATTTTCTTCTGGAAGATCAGGCAGCGCTCACCTGGGACCCGGAATGGCGCCCACGTCCCCGGATTCTGGTACATCCCGCCGACCGTGAAGGTTGTGGCGAGTATCGGATTATCTCGCCCATGCGCGCATTAAATGCTGCCGGAAAGGTACAAGGCTGGGAGACTATGCGTATCTTCGAACCAGCGGAAATGACCCGTTTTTCACCCGAAAGTATGGTTCTTCAGCGACAAATGGAATGGCCGCAGATTGAAGCACTGGAACGACATAAACGGTTCAGTAGTGCTTTTCGGGTGTTTGAAATTGACGATTTAATTACCAATCTGCCGGTAAAAAGCGTACACAAGGGACAGATTCACAAAGACATCGCGAAGCGTTTCCGCAAGGCGGCGAGCCTTTGTGATCGTCTGGTGGTGGCTACCGAACCGCTGGCACAGGCTTATAAAGGCTACAGTGATGAAGTGCGGGTACAGCCCAACTACGTCGAAAGGGCCGTTTGGGGTGATTTACTACCCAATCGTCGTGGTGGTGTAAAACCGCGCGTTGGCTGGGCTGGTGGGGTAGGTCATACGGGTGATCTGGAGTTGGTGGCGGACGTGGTCCGTGATTTGGCCCAGGAGGTAGATTGGGTGTTTTTTGGGCTCTGTCCAGAAGCCTTGCGGCCTTATGTACACGAGTTTTATGCAGGGGTTCCGCTCTCTCAGTATCCGGCCCAATTGGCCAGTCTGGATTTGGATTTAGCCATTGCGCCACTGGAAATCAATGCGTTTAACGATGCCAAAAGTCATCTGCGTATACTGGAGTATGGGGTGCTCGGTTTTCCGGTGGTTTGCTCGGATATTACGCCTTACCAAGGGGATTTTCCGGTTTGGCGCGTCGCTAACCGTTATCGGGACTGGATGAAGACTATTCGTGAAGCTGTCTCGGATCGGACAGCGTTGGCCATGGCGGGTGATGCACTCCGAGCCCATGTGCAGAGTCATTGGATGCTGGAAGATCATCTGGATGACTGGTTAAAAGTCTGGTTACCCTGATGCCCTCAAGTTTTTGAGTCATGTGCCGTTATAAAGTCCATGCGAGATTTTCTCGCATGGACGGCAAGGATGCCACCAAACCCCTAAGAAAGGAGCATGATCATGTCTATTGCAGGAATTATTAATACCAATACCCCGGCCTTGAGTACCATCAATGCCTTAAATGGTACACAGGGCAGTTTAAATACTTATCTACAGCAACTCTCTACCGGTAAGAGCATTAACGGCCCTGCCGACAACCCCGCTGGCTACGCCATCGCCCAGCGCTTTCAGACGCAGATCAATGGCCTGAATCAAGCAGTCTCTAATGGTAACCAGGGGGTTTCTCTGGTGCAGACGGCTACGGGCGCTATTCAAAACCAGACCAGCTTGTTGCAGCAGATTCGTACCACGGCGGTGCAGGCGGCCAATGCGTCGAATACGGCACAGGATCGCCAAGCATTGCAAGGCGTAGTGAGTCAGTTATTGTCACAGGTCCAGACGATTGCCACGCAAACCCAGTTTAACGGGCAGAATCTGTTAGACGGAACATTCTCCGGTGCGCAGTTCCAGGTTGGCGCGAATGCCAATCAGATCATTAATGTTTCAATCAGTAATTCTCAGAGTAATGCGATCGGCAATAATACGCTTGGTAAAAGTGGTGCTATCTATGGCACAGAGGGAGCATTCTCCAATGGAGGTTATACGTTGGGGAGTGCGTTTACCATCAGTAGTGGTGGCGGCAACTTTACATCTGGATCGGTAAGCATATCGGGCTCCGCTGGAGCCGGAAGTGTCTCGGTTACTGCCGACGAGTCGGCGAGTAATATTGCTGCTAGTGTGAATGCTGTTTCTCAATCCACGGGCGTCACCGCTACAGCAACCAATAGTGTTGCGTTTAATGTATCTGGCGGGTCATTTTCTTTTTCATTGAGTAATGGAACCTCTGGTGCAGCATCTAATACGGTGAACATTTCTGCTAACGTTACCGGGGTGAATCCTACGGGTTTGAGTGGGCTGGTTTCTGCTATCAATAACTCTACGGCACAAACTGGCGTAACTGCAACCGTGAATGCGTCCAACCAACTGGTGCTGACCCAGTCTAATGGTCAAAATATGCTGATTTCCGGTTTCGGTGGTTCAGGCGCTCTCTCAGCTGGTAGTACAACATTAAGTGGTAGTGCTAGCAGTGGGGTTGCATTGGTGCAAGGTGTGGTGCAGTTCCAGTCTACGCAGGGTTATTCATTGTCCGGAGCTTCTCAAATTGGACTGACGAATATCAGTAGCCTGACTGCGGTTTCATCCGTCAACGTGTCTACCGCAGAAGGGGCGCAACAGGCCATTTCGGTAGTGGATCAAGCCATCAACACGCTTAATCAGCAAAACGGTGCACTCGGTGCTATCCAAAACCGAATCCAAGCCTCGGTCTCCAATGACCAGACCACGGCGACTAATCTTCAGTCGGCGCAGTCGGTGGTGCAGGATGCAAACATTGCGCAGGCGACGTCGCAGATGACCAAGTATCAGATCTTGCAACAAGCGGGTATTTCTACTTTGGCGCAAGAAAACTCGATGCAGCAGAGCTTTCTTAAGCTCTTGCCGTAAAAGTTAGAGGGCTTGATGATTTTCCTCCCGGTTAGTGCCGGGAGGAGTTTTTGCTAAGCGGAGGTGTCTCATGGATGCAACCCTTATCCGTAATGGTAATGCACCTAATCTACAAGCAGGGTCTGGGAACGGCGTCGCCATGGCCACAGAAAGTCCGCAAGAAAACGTGGGGTTGGTTACGGTGATGAAGTCACCCAAAGTTCAGGCATCTACCTCATCAATCTCGAAAGTCACCGCAGAACAGGTAGATGTGGCAGTTAAAAAATTGCAACAAAACTTACCCAAAAGTTCTTCGATAAATTTGGAAGCAAGTCTTGATCCGAATGGGGACCATCCCGGTCAGGTATTGATCATGCTCAGTGATAAAGCGACCAAGCAAATATTTTTTAAATACTACGTGCCCGCGCAGCAAATACTTAAGAGTGCAGCAACTGGGGATACCCTACTTCCGGGCAGTTTGATGAACGAAAAGGCCTGAGTAAACAACAGCAGGCGAGGAGCAACGATCATGTCAGTGTCACTATCAGGTCTGGTGAGTGGAATTAACGTCCAGCAGTTGATTAGCAACCTCAGCGCGGCTTATCAACAACCGATTAAGGTGCTGGAAAATCAGCAGCAATCCTATCAGACGACGCTGAGCGCTTGGGGTACCTTGCAGAGTAGTTTGTCTAGTTTGCAGTCTTCCATGAGCAGTTTGCAAAACCTCAGTAGCGTTAATAACCGTAGTGTGAGTCTTTCCAATACGAATGCCGCAACGGCCACGGTGAGCGCTAATGCTGCGGCGGGCAGCTATAGCCTCAGTAATATAGTGCTGGCGCAGTCGCAGAGCATTTATTCTCAGGATTTCAGTAGTGCCAGCAGCGCTGCCGTGGGTACTGGGACTCTGCAAATACAGGTGGGTAGTGGAGCGGTAACCAATGTCGTTGTCGGTTCCAGTAATAACACGCTGGACGGTATCGCGAGCGCTATCAACTCGGCTAATACGGGCGTCAACGCGGCGGTGGTCTATGATGGCACCGGCTATCGACTGACCCTCACCGGGACCGGCACTGGGGCCAGCAGCGCTTTCAGTGTCACCACCAGCGGGGCGACGGGCAGCTTGGCGAATCTTAGTTACAGTTCCAGTAGTTCGGGCAGTTCGGGTATGATCCTCAGCCAAGCGGCGCAGAATGCCGGTGTGAGTATCAATGGACTGGCCGTAACCAGCGCCAGCAATACTATCTCTGGCGCGATTCCGGGAGTTTCCCTGAATCTGTTGCAGGCCAGCGGTTCAACCACACTAACCGTTAGTGCCAGCAATACGGCTTTTGTTGGCGCGGTACAAAGTTTTACTACCGCCTTCAACAAGACCATGGGCACCATCAATCAACTTACGGCTTATAACGCGCAGGCGGGTTCGGGTGGGCCGCTGCTTGGTGACGCCTCGGTGCAGGGGTTGCGCACCCAGCTATTGAATCTGATATCGGGGCAGGGGGTCGGGGTGGCATCTGGCAGTGCGTATAACTCCTTGGGGAGTGTCGGGCTCGGACTGACCAGCAGTGGTACCATCAATCTGAATACGAGTACCCTCAGTACCGCCCTCAATAGTAATTTCAATAATGTCGCGGGACTATTCGGGCAGGTGGGTAGCACGAGTGATGCTAACGTGCAGTATATTGGCGCCAATAAGAATACGCAGGCGGGCACTTATGCACTGAATGTCAGTCAAGCGGCGACCCAAGCCACGGTGTCAGGTAGTGTGGCGGTACCAACGAGCGGTATTGCCCAGAGCGAGAGTCTGACCATTAGCTCTGGCTCCAGTTCGGTGGTTGTATCGCTGGCTTCCGGAAGTAGCATCGCTAATATCGTCAATACCATCAATGACACGTTGCAGCAGTCCGGGGTCACCGGACTCACCGCCAGTAACCAGAATGGCTATCTACAGATTCAGTCCAATATTTATGGTAGTTCGCAGAGTTTCAGTGTGGTTTCCAATGTGGCAGCGGGAGCCAGTGGGACGGGTATCGGCACGAGTAGTTTGGCGGCCTCAGGGACGGACGTGGTGGGTACGGTCAATGCAGAGACCGCCAGTGGCGTCGGTCAGAATCTAACCGTGACTGGTCCTGGAAAAGCCTTAGGACTGCAGTTGCAGGTGATGGGATCAGTGACCGGTAATCTGGGTACAGTGACCGTGAGTCAGGGTCTCTATCAGCAGATGAACAGTCTGCTGACTCAAGCGCTCAACAGTCAAAACGGTTTTGTGGCGGCAGCTCAGAATGGTATTGCCTCTTCCATTAATGGCCTCAGTGCGCAAATCACGACGTTGCAACAATCGGCATCTAATCAGACCTCTCTGTTGACCCAGCAGTTTGCCGCTATGCAGTCGCAGCTTTCGCAGTTGCAGTCCATTGGTCAGTATCTGAATGCCTTTTACTCCAATGGGTCGAGTTCTAGCTCTAGTTCTAGCTCCACTGGCGGTTAATTAGAGGAGGATCATGTTATGAGTTTAGCGGCAGCCGCTATGCAGGCCTATCGGCAGGTGGGTAATCAGGGCTTATCCAGTGATCAAAAAGTGCTCCTCGGACTGGAGGGCATCTTGGAATACTTGCGACGCGCACGACTCGCTATTGAAACGGGTGATATCAGTGTCAAGGCACAATCCATGGATAAGGCCTACCAAATTACGGAACACCTGCTGGCAAGTGTGGATTTTGCGAGAGGTGGTGACATTGCCCCTAATCTGGATAGCCTCTACCGCTATCTATTGCAGCAACTCGCACAAGCGAATATTTTTGATGATTTACAGGCGCTGGATGACTGTGTTCCCGTACTTGAGGGTTTGCGCGATGCGTGGCGAGGGCTGCTGGGACGCTCTTGAATGATTCATGTTCGATCAACCGCTCCCGAGGTATGGAAAAATCGCTGCTTGAAAATAACCCGGTAGCGCCGATTCATATTCATACCTTTTGGCGCAGCGGCAAGACTTATTTTTTTAACAAGGTAAGGTCTTGCCCAAAAACTATAGCATTTTATGAGCCGTTTCATCATTTTCACGATATTTTAACGCCATCCATTATCGCGCTCCTCGATGACCAAGCCTGGCCTTCGCATCATCCGCGACTGGGGGCTCCTTATTTTTCAGAGTACCTTCCGTTACTGCATACGGATAAGCCAGGAATAACGGGATATCATCCGGATTTTGCGGGGCGTAATTATTTTGACAATCACGGCACATTGAACGAACAAAAAAATTATATAGATTCACTGACGCATTACGCTGAAAATTTTGGGCTGCGTCCGGTACTCACTTATGGTCGATCCATGGGAAGATTGCTGTGGTTGGTGGAGAAGATTCCTGGGCATCACCTTGCTTTGCAGCGATCTATTCGCGGTTTATGGCAGTCTTCGCAGATACAATGGACGGTGCACAATGATCCTGATTATTTGCTGAATCCGCTGGAGATTCTGATGACGGCAAATATGGACCCGTGGATTATGGACTATTTTGAAGAGTTAGGATTGCTGCATCTGCGTGATCGAATATTCGCAACTGAGTCTCTTAGAAATCTGACGCTACCCTTTTTGCAAAACTCGGATGTTCTGGTAATGCAGGCATTTTGTGGGGTCGTCGCGGTCGGTTATGCGCTTGCCGAAGCATGTCTGGAATTGGTCATTGATCTTGAGAAAGTAACAGATCGCGACTATAGAGAATCTATAGAGCGCATTCTTCGAGAACGCTATTTACTATCTGTCAGTTTGGAGGATTGCCAAGTTCCAGAATATCCCGGAAGTGCGTTGCTTGATAAAGTTGAAGATTATTATTATTTTTGTATAGGTATTGCGCGAAAACACCTCGGCAAAATAGTGAGGAGAGCTGAATGATGGATCTGCATGGAGTGGTGCTGGAAGACACTTTACCGCTCCGTGTGCAGATGGGTGCGCTTGAAATTTCCGCACACCGCAGCTTGATGGCTGATAATTTGGCGCTGCTCCGGGCGTTATTGGTGATGGATGAGCATCTCCCGAGCGAAGATGAAAATCGTGAAGCCCTCAGTAATCTGGAAACTAAAATAGATCTGCTGATTTTGTTGGTGAGCAACGGTATTCAGGGTCTGGAACCTTTGCCGCCAAGTTATCCTTGTCTGCTCGGTGGGCATGATTTGGTTTGGGAGGCGACGCCTTCTGAGGACGCTCCGCTAAACAGTGGGGAGGTCTGTGTGGCTCTTTTCTTACGCCCACGTATTGCTATGCCCCTCTTTTTGCCCGGCGTCTTGCAGATTTCGTCGATTCCGGATAGTTTGTCGGCGGCTGAAACGCTTGTGCGCCATCATTTGCGCTTTCAACTCGACGAACGTGTGCAAGAATCACTGGATCGACTAATATTCCGTCATCATCGGCGTGCGGTGGCGCGCAGAAAGGATCAAATCCATCCATCAGCTGAATGACGAGTCCCGGAATGTGCACTGAAACCATCACGGAAGCTGCACCACCTTCTGTAGAGAGGCGTAGCCTGTCGCGGGAGAGCTGTGGTCTGATAGGCAACAGTTTAGGCATACAGCGCATGACGGCTTTGCTCGGTAAGGTGGCGAGAACCGAGACTACCGTGCTGATTCTGGGGGAGTCCGGTACGGGTAAGGAAGTCATTGCGCGTTGTCTGCATCAGCATTCCCTACGTCATGAAGGGCCTTTTGTCGCCATTAATTGCGGGGCTATTCCTGCAGAGTTGATGGAAAGTGAGCTGTTTGGGCACGAAAAAGGGGCTTTTACGGGGGCGCAGTCCACTCGTAAAGGACGCTTTGAACTGGCGGATGGAGGAACGCTTTTCCTCGACGAAATTGGTGAAATGAGTCCCCAGATGCAGGTCAAGTTGCTGCGTATTTTGCAGGAGCGACAGTATGAACGGGTAGGCGGTGGGCGAACCATGGTGGCCAACGTCCGCATCCTGGCAGCCACGCATCGTAATCTTGAAGAGCATATTCGCGACGGACGTTTTCGCGAAGATCTTTATTACCGTTTAAACGTGTTTCCGGTGGAAGTGCCGCCGCTCAGAGATCGTCTAGGAGACGTTGTACTCATTTTTGATCATTTTATGGATAAGCTGGTCGCTTCAGGGCATGCCAAGGTCACCTTGGATAACGCCTGTCGCAGAGTGCTGGATGCCTACGACTGGCCGGGCAATGTGCGGGAGTTGCGCAATTTTGCGGAGCGCCTTGCTATTTTGCATGGTGGTGAGGCCTTATCTTTATCGGATCTGCCAGAACGCATGAATCCGCAGGCGTCGGCACTGCCGGATGAGCGGCAAAGTCTTGCCGCAGTTTGGTCAGAACCCTTGGGTTCGTTACCGGATGGGCCCTTTGACCTTAAACTTCACCTAGAAGAAATTGAAAAAGATTTATTACTGCAGGCACTTCAGGTGTGTGATCAGGTGGTCGCCAGAGCTGCGGAACGCCTTGGTTTAAGGCGCACGACGATGGTCGAAAAACTCAAAAAATATGGTCTGGGCAACAGTCGGGAATGCAGCGACTGATGGTTACAGAAGTGGCCTCAACCCCCGATGCCGCCAGTCTGATAGAGGCTTTTTCCCTTTTTAATCAGGCATCAAAAGAACTCACAGAAGCTTATGGCACGTTGCAGCAGGAGGTGCAGCGGCTTAATGCCGAACTGGCAGAAGCCAATGTCCGCTTGCGCGCCGAATTGGAAGCCAAAGAGCGCATGCGTGGACGCTTGGCTTTGCTTTTAGAAATGTTGCCGGGGGCCGTGCTGGTTATTGATCACGCCGCGAACATTGTGGATATGAACCCCGAGGCGGTTCGGCTACTGGGCGAGGATTTGCGGGGCGCTGACTGGCAGACCTTACAGCCTTTGCAGTTGTCTGAAGGACGCGATGAGTGGGTATTGCGAGGGCCTTCTGGCGAACAATGTGTGCAGGTTACGGTCGCAATGAATGCACTGCCAGATGACGGGGGGCAAATCATCCTGCTCCAAGATGTGACTTCGGCTCGGGCCCGGGAAGAAGCGGCGCAGCGTCGCGAGCGTCTTGCGGCTATGGGTGAAACCATGGCGGGCCTAGCGCATCAGTTGCGCACACCGTTAGCGACTGCGCTGTTGTCTGTATCGCAGATGGCTTATCAACGTGGCCCCGAGCATTTTGCCCGACAACAGCAGCGTTCCATGGAAAGATTGCAGCATCTGGAGCTGACCATAGATGCCATGCTGCGCTTTCTGCGTGGGGCGGAGCAGGGGAGTGGCGCTGTGGCGGTCTCTGAAATTCTGAGTGAGTTATATCGGGAATTCGATCCCCACTTCCGTCAAAAAAATGTCATTCTCCAGATGGATGGTTCTCCTACCGACTGGTTTTTGACGGGAAGCCTTGCTGCTTGGGTCAGCGCATTAGCGAATCTTCTGGATAATGCGCTCTTTTTTAGTCCTCCACAAACCACCGTTCAGGTGAGGATTCTGGCGGCAGCAAAGACTTTCATTCGGATGGAATTTCAGGATTCTGGTCCGGGAATTACCGATGCGGAGCGGGAAAAGATTTTCACGCCTTTTTATACCAGCCGTCGTGATGGTACCGGGCTAGGACTGGCGATTACTCGCAATTTTGTGATTGCGATGGGCGGAGCGATAGAGTTGGCAAAAGGGGATCGTGGGGCCTGCTTTATCCTGCAGGTGCCACTTTGGCAGGCGCCGCAGCCTTTGTCCGGCGGCTCCATTCAGCGGGAGCAGTGGTGACGATGCCGGTTCAGACGCGAATTCTTGTGGTGGAAGACGACGATCATCTTGCTGAGGTTCTTCAGGAAGGACTGGAAGATCAAGGTTATCGAGTATGCCGCGCCGAAGATGGTAGTGAGGCTTTACGGCTGCTGGCCGGCGAGGCTTTTGATCTGATTTTAAGCGATGTGCAGATGCGTCCCATGGATGGTTATGGTTTGTTGAAAGCCCTTCATAGTCATCATGAAGCGCCGCCGGTACTCATGATGACGGCCTGGGGAACTATTGAGGAGGCAGTGCGTGCCCTTCAGAGCGGTGCCGTGGATTATCTGGTGAAGCCTTTTGCGATGGACGTGTTGCTGGAAAAAGTGGGTACCTATGCAAAACGCCCTTCGGTTATGGAGAAAGATGCGCCGGTGGCCGTATCGGCGGTCATGCAAGCCGTGCTGGAGATGGCGCGCAAAGTGGCAAAAACGGATGCCAGCGTATTGCTCACCGGTGAGAGCGGGGTGGGTAAGGAGGTGCTGGCGCGTTATCTGCATCAACAAAGTCAACGCAAAGACGGTCCTTTTGTAGCGGTTAATTGCGCCGCGATACCGGATACTCTGCTGGAAGCCACCTTGTTTGGACATGAAAAAGGCGCTTTTACTGGTGCCAGCCAGAGCAGCGCTGGCAAGTTCGAACAGGCGCAGGGGGGCACCTTGTTGTTGGATGAGGTCACCGAAATGCCTCTCGCTTTGCAGGCCAAGTTATTGCGGGTTTTGCAAGAGCGTGAGTTGGAGCGGGTGGGCGGCAAGCACACTATACGCCTCGATATCCGAGTTATTGCAACCAGCAACCGGGATTTGCGTTTAGCTGTTGCCGATGGCCATTTGCGTGAGGATCTTTATTACCGTCTGCAGGTTTTTCCTTTAGAAATTCCGCCGTTGCGTGAACGGCAGGCGGATATTCTGCCCTTATCGGAGACTTTGCTCCGGCGTCATTGTCAGCAACTGGGGCTCCCGCTCAAAGAATTCAGTGTGGCGGCCAAGCAGCAGCTCTATTTTTATGATTGGCTTGGAAATGTCCGGGAACTAGATAATGCGTTGAATCGGGCGGTTATTCTCGCCAACGGTACGGATATTCAGGTGGAAGATCTTTGTTTAAATGTAGTGCCCGCTAGTTCTGGTACGGTGTTACCCGACTTGCAGAAGACGGAGATGAGCGTACCGGATAACTTGGGTGAAGGGCTGGCACTGGATGACTTGCGCGCGCATCATGAACGTGAAGCCATAGCCCAAGCGCTGCGTCAAAGTCAAGGATCGCGTGCGGAAGCCGCTGAACGTTTGGGAATTAGTCCGCGAACTCTGCGTCATAAAATTCAGCGTTTCCGAGAAGCCGGTTATGAGTTTGGCTAAAGTGGCGCAAATATTGCTTAGTAAAATGCAGGAAGCTTAAGGACGGGTGCCGCCATGAGTAGTGTAGATTCTCTGGATTCATTAATGTCTCAGTTGCGTGCGCTCACCGAGCAAGCGCAGGGGGTAAAAACGCCTGCAACGCCGACGACCGGCGAGGGAGATTTTGCGAGTACCCTGAAGGGCATGGTGGGCTCAGTAAATGACCAGCAGAGCAAGGCGAGTGATCTACAATCGCAATTTGCAGGCGGTGATAAGTCGGTCAGTCTCAGTCAGGTGATGGTCGCTTCGCAAAAAGCCGATCTTTCTTTTCAGACCATGCTTCAGGTACGCAACAAGTTAGTATCGGCGTATCAGGACATTATGAACATTCAGGCATGATGCACCGATTTCGGTTAACCATCGCGGCGGCTCCACATGGCCACTGAAAACGAGCGCAGGGGGAATTTCGGGCAAGCCCCTGCAGGCGTCAACCTAGCCAGTGGTGCCGCCGAAGTTCAGCGGCGCTGGCAGGAGATGCATCCTAATCGCCGTTTTGGTGTGCTGGCTGTTCTTGCGGCGGTAGCCGCTATTATCATTGTGGGTTTGTTCATGGATGGTAAAACATCCTATAAAGTACTTTACACGAATCTTTCTGATCGAGACGGTGGTCAGGTCATCGCCGAGTTGCAAAAGCTTAATACGCCTTATCAGATTAGTGATGGTGGGGCCGTCATCTCCGTGCCCAGCAATAGCGTCTACGCGACGCGTATGAAACTGGCGGCTGCGGGTTTGCCCAAGGGAGCGGGTGTCGGTTTTGCCTTGCTGGACCATGAACCGATGGGTACCAGTGATTTTGTCGAACACGTCAATTATCAGCGGGCTCTGGAGGGTTCTCTGGAGCGGACCATCGCTTCGTTGGGCTCGGTTGAACGTGCCAAAGTTCATCTGGCTATGCCGAAGCCCACCGTATTCCTGAGTGAGCAGTTAAAACCCACGGCGTCGGTGATGTTGCAGTTGTATCCGGGACGGGTGCTGAGTGCTGCACAAGTGGCGGGTATCATCCATCTGGTCGCTGCGAGCGTTTCTGGTTTGCTCGATCAGAATGTTACTGTGGTCGATCAACATGGTGATTTGCTGAGTGCGCACGCTAACGTCCATACGGGTTTACAGCCTTCACAACTGGCTTATCAGCGAGAGGTGGATCAGCAGTATGAGAAGCGTATTCAGGAGATCCTGACGCCTATTGTTGGCCAGAATGGGGTGCGCGTCGCGGTTTCTGCGGATATTGATTTTGCGAAGAGTGAGAGTAGTTCGGTCAGTTATGGTAAAGGTCAAATTCTCAGTCAGCAGACGCATAGCAGTTCTGGTACGGGTGGTACGGGTCCTTATGGCGTGCCGGGCGCGCTTTCCAATGCACCACCCGGGGTGGCCATTGCGCCCTTGGTGGCGCCGGTGGCCTCTGGATTGTCGCCAGCAGCGTTGATTGCCCTCGCGCCTACCTTGAAAATGCTGGCGCCCACGGAAAGTAGTGCGGGTAGCACAATCAATTATGATGTGAACAAGACGATTGTCCACACGGTGCAGCCCGTGGGTGCGGTCAAACGCCTCTCAGTAGCTGTATTGGTAGATGATCAAGTAACGGAAAGCACCTTGGGCGCGGTTAAAGCCAAGCCCCTGTCGACTGCGCAATTAGCACAAATTCAGCAGTTAGTGGAGGACGCGATTGGCTATAGTGCCAAGCGCGGCGATACGGTCAAAGTGGTCAACATGCCCTTTACCGCCCATTCGGCGGCGACAGCGTTACCTTGGTGGCAGCAATCCTGGTTCTTGAGTCTGATGAATAGTGGATTACGCTATCTGGTTATTCTTCTGGTCGCCCTGCTGCTCTACTTTGGCCTTGTGCGACCGTTGCTAAAACGTCGCCGGCGGCAAGAACCCGATATGGAAGCTCTGGGGGAAGACTCGGATGCTACGGGTGAGGATAAGGCTCCTGTGGGTTCAACTGGTTCAGCGCCAGGCACTAGCGGGGCACCAGCCGCAGCCGCACATGAGCCCGTGAGTATTCCGGCAAATCCTTTAGAAACCGACTTATATGTTGCCCGCCAGTTGGTGATGCAGGACCCAGCCAGAGCGGCACAGGTGGTCAAGGAATGGTTAGCGAATGAGCACGAATAAGGAACTTAGTGGAATTGAGCGAAGCGCAATTCTGCTGCTGAGTCTGGGTGAGGACGAGGCAGCAGAAGTTATGCGCCATCTCGGCCCGCGTGAAGTGCAGAAATTGGGGGCAACCATGGCGCGTTTGTCGCATGTTTCTACGGAACAAGCGCAAACGGTACTGGCGGATTTTCGTTCTCGCTTAGAGCGGCAAACCTCTTTGGGGGTTGGTAGTGATCAGTATATTCGCGCCATGCTCACGAAAGCGCTGGGCGCCGACAAAGCGGGTACGCTGATAGAACGGATTCTGCATGGTGGTGATGCGAGTGGTCTGGAAAATCTCAAGTGGATGGATGCGCGTTCCATTGCGGATTTGATCAAACTGGAGCATCCCCAAGTATTGGCGATGATTCTGGCGTATATGGAACCGGAGCAGGCTGGAGAGGTTATTCATCATCTTCCAGAACGTTTAGTCAGTGAGGCGATGATGCGTCTGGCTAGTCTGGAAACTGTACAGCCAGCGGCGATTCGTGAACTCAATGAAATTCTGGAAGAGCAACTTTCCGGCGAATCACAAAGTTTGCAAGTGGCGAGTCTGGGGGGCGCAAAGGCGGCAGCAGACGTCCTCAATCGACTAGAAACCAGTCTCTCCACAACGATTCTTGATAAAATGCGGGAAACCGATGATGAGCTGGCCGAACAGGTTCAGGAGAAAATGTTTGTCTTTGATGATCTGATCAAGCTGGATGATCGGAGCATGCAAGTTTTGTTGCGGGAAATCCCTTCGGAAGGTTTTGTCGTAGCGCTTAAAGGAGCGAATGCGGCGCTGCGCGAGAAGTTTTTTGCAAACATGTCGAAACGAGCAGCAGAAATGATGCGGGACGATCTGGAGGCGAAAGGGCCGGTGCGGGTCAGCGAAGTAGAATCCGCTCAGAAGGGCATTTTGCAGATTGCGACACGATTAGATGCGGCTGGTCAGCTCAGTTTAGGAGGCGGTAGCAGCGAGGCGATGGTATGAGTGCTCTGCGATTATGAAAGAACGCTCAAAGATTATCTCGCGGGATGACTTGGCCGATGTGCAGCGCTGGCAGTTGCCAGAAATGTCGACCTCATCGGCAATACAGAATACATTAGTAGAAGAACCAGAAGCGGGTCATACCGTCTCTGCGCAGAGTATTTCCCTACCCACTGCCGAAGAGTTACAAGCCATATATGCTGAGAGCGCGCAAACCGGGCGTCAGCAGGGATACGCTGCGGGTAAGAAAGAAGGTCTAGCCGAAGGATATTCGGAAGGCATCGCGCGCGCGGAGGCGGAGCGCCGTGCTCTGCAAGATATATTGCAAAGTTTTATGGTGCCGTTGCAGGCTTTGGATGCCAGCGTGGAGCAATCTTTGCTCGCACTGGCGCTGGAAGTGGCCAGACAGGTCATTCGTCACGAATTGCAAAGTCAGCCAGAATTGCTATTGCCCCTCTTGCGCGAAGCTTTAAAGGCTGTGCCGTTACGCAGTACTCGACCGGAAATGCATTTACATCCTGATGATCTCGCCATGCTGGAAAAACTGATGCCGGAACTGGTGACGCAGGGCGTGTTTTTGGTCGCCGATCCGAATATCGAAAGAGGCGGAGTAATTCTCTCGGCAGGCATTGATGAGGATGGTGCGCGTCCGGATCGCCGCTGGCAGGGGCGTGATCTGGACCACGCCGCCACGCAACTCGACTTGCGTATAGAAACGCGCTGGCGCGCTACTCTGGAGCGATTATTCGGAGAATTGTCAACGTGATGCTGAATTTCACGGGTCGTCAGAGCGCCTGGAGCGAGTCTTTGCGTATTTGGGCGCAACGGCTACCGGAGTCTTTGCCGCCTTTGCTTCCCGGTGGAAGGTTGGTGCGAATGGTGGGTTTGGTGTTGGAAGCCGAAGGGTTCGATGCCAGTATTGGTACGCGCTGCCGGGTAGATGTCGCCAATCAACGCGGGATTGATGCCGAAGTCGTGGGATTTCAGGGTGGGCGTCTGCAACTGATGGCTGCTGGCGATTTGCACGGCGTGAGTCCCGGAGCTCGGGTGCAGCCCTTGTCTGGGCAGGCTCAGGCGGGCGTGAGCCCGAGGATGTTAGGTCGCGTGATTGATGGTCAAGGTCAGGTTTTAGACGATCTGGGTCCGATACTCAACCAGATTCGGGTACCGCTTTTGGGAACCAGCATGAACCCGATGCAACGGGCGCCGGTGCGACAACCGCTGGATGTGGGTATTCGTGCCATTAATGCATTATTTACTATTGGTCGTGGCGCCCGTATGGGTTTATTTGCGGGCAGTGGTGTCGGCAAAAGCGTCCTGCTCGGGATGATGGCGCGTAACACCGATGCAGACGTGATCGTGGTGGGTCTGATTGGCGAGCGTGGCCGTGAGGTTAAGGAGTTTATTGAAGATATTCTTGGCCAGGAGGGGTTGCGTCGGGCGGTTGTAGTGGCGGCTCCCGCTGATGTGCCAGCGCTGACCCGGATTCGCGGAGCGCATCTGGCCACCGCGATTGCCGAATATTATCGTAATCAGGGAAAGCATGTGCTTCTGCTTATGGATTCACTGACGCGTTATGCTATGGCGCAGCGGGAAATCGCCTTAGCAGTGGGGGAGCCTCCGGCCGTCCGGGGTTATCCGCCTTCGGTATTTGCGCGACTGCCCGCATTGGTAGAGCGGGCCGGGAATGGACCAGCAGGAGGCGGAAGCATTACGGCCTTCTATACAGTGCTGATGGAAGGTGATGATCAGCAAGATCCTATAGCCGATAACGCCAGAGCAGTTCTTGATGGGCATTTGGTGCTATCGCGCAGCTTGGCAGAGCAAGGTCAGTATCCCGCCATTGACATGGAATCTTCCATTAGCCGGGTTATGCCCAGCATCGTACCCGCCCTACAAATTCAGCAATTACATTGGTTAAAGCGGCTTTATAGTCGATATCGTGAGCAACAGGATTTGATTGCTGTAGGTGCCTATACGCCGGGAATGGAACCTCTGCTGGATCAGGCGGTTCGAGCTTATCCAGCGATTCTGGGATTCCTTCGCCAAAATCAGCAGCAGGCGGTATCTATGGCGCAAAGTCAGGTGCAGTTGACGCAGTTAATCAGTCCTTACATGGAAGAGGCTTAAAGCGTTATGATCGGTCGTCAGGATACGATATTTTTTCTGCGCACCGATGCGGATAAACGACAAAAAGATCTAGCGATTAGCCTTGGACGACAACGTGGTTTGCTGCAGGATATTCAACAAAAATTACAAATGTTGGAGAACTATCTGCTGCAATATCGTCAACAAGCAGTGGCGGCAGAAAAATCGGGAATTCTCAGTGTTCAAGCTTTAGATATGCGCCATTTTATTCATCAGCTTGAGCAGGTTTTGCAAATACAAAAAGTTAATCTGGAGCATCAACGACATCATGTAGCCCAGCTTCAGAGCCAATGGGTGACTGCTCGTGGGCAAGAAAAAGGACTTGCGGCATTGGCCCGTCGCCTTGAGTCCGAGCAGCGTGATCGCGAGTTGCGCAAGATCCAGAAGGAATTGGATGAATGGGCAAACCGCTCGGCGCGTTTTTAGTGGCGTGGCGTGTATTTTGCTTGGTTGCCTTGAATCTGTTTGAGGAAGGTCTATCATGGCGACAGAAATAATGGGTGCGAACACCCTTGGGACGATGACTACGAAAGCCAGTACTGTTACTCGTTCCTCTCCGGCGGCTTCTGAAAAAAATGCAAAATCTTCTGGTTTTTCAGAGATAATGGCGAAGCAGAGCGGGGATTCTTCGGGTATGCCCACAACGCAGCCAATGACGACCGATCATCCGCACTCCGAGCCGTCTTCCTCTCCTGAAGCGCAGCCACAGTCTACCCGGCCCACTGGCAAATCCTTGCCGGTAGTGACTTCTACAAAAGATTCAAAAGCGGATGGGAAAAAAACGAAAAAATCATCGGGTGCTATCGCTAATCTCCTGAATCCTCTAGTCCCAGCAGGTCCTGTGACCACGAACGTGTTGGCATTTGTGGCATTGCCTACCTCCACGACGACAATGACTGCTCCGAGAGATTCTACAAAACCCGTTGTGGAATTGGGTGCGCCTTTGGTGTCAGCCTCTGGCGATGCTGCTGAATTATTGCATCCTGCGTCGACAGGTTTAACCACATCACATACCGCTACCCCATCGTCAACGCGGTCCGGTGGAAATGCGGATAACGTTCGTAATCTACCAAAAGAGACATTGCGTAATCCGGATAGCTTTCTCCAGAATCTGGCGCAAGCTGTTTCGGTAAATACTGCATCTACTCAGCAAAGTTACCGTGCTATTCCCGAGCTTTCGCTGTCCTTAACTTCTGACGCTGTGACAGCATCCAAAAGTATTCCCTCCGCTATCCAAGGGGGCGTGAGTGGGCCCTTACCTGTGGTACTTGCCGGTGTCACGCCAACGGCTGCGCCAGCATCCAGCTCGGTTGCGGTCGTTGCACCGCCAGTTGGTGCGAATCCTCAGTGGGGTGCTGCATTGGGTCAGCAGGTTCAATTTTTACTGGGCCAAGGCGTGCAGCAGGCGACTTTGCATCTGAACCCCCCACATCTTGGTCCTTTGGAAGTGCATCTAGATATGCAAGCCAATGGCGAAGCCCATGCTTTTTTCAGTTCGCCGCACCCCGAGGTGCTGCAGGCCATCAGCACAGCCATACCGCAATTGCAGCAGAGTTTTGCGGCGGCGGGTATGAGCCTAGGACAGGCTAGCGTTGGATCAGAAAGTGGAAACCGTCCTTTTTCCCGGAGCAAGTCATCTTTTACGTCGACCGTTCCCTCTATAGAGGATATAGAGGGAAGTAAGCAGATTCTTACCACAATACGTGTTCAGCTCGGACTGATAAATGCTTTTGCATGAATCTTGCCAAGTGCTGACGCTCAGGATACGGTGACGCATGGCTCAAGATATTCTTTCTCAGGATGAAGTAGACGCGCTCTTTAAGGGGATGGCAGGCGGTGACGTTGATACGGAACCTGAACCCGATCCGGATATCGGTGGTGTTCGTGCCTATGATCTGGCCAATCAGGATCGTATCGTCCGTGGAAGAATGCCGACGCTGGAAGTGGTTAATGAGCGTTTCGCGAGGCTTTGGCGCGTGAGTCTCTTCAACTTTTTACGGCGTACTGCGGAGATTTCGGTGGGGCCGGTGCGGTTGATCAAGTACAGTGAGTTTATTCGTAGTCTTGTCGTGCCCAGTAATATCAATATGATAAAAATAGAGCCGTTGCGCGGTATGGCATTGTTTGTTTTTGATCCCCGACTGATTTTCGCCGTGGTTGATAATTATTTTGGTGGTGATGGGCGCTTTCATGCCCGCATTGAAGGGCGGGATTTTACGCCGCTAGAACAACGTATTATCAAGCGTCTATTAGATATGGCGTTTAAGGATTTTAAGACTGCCTGGGCACCCGTAGGTGATTTGAACCCCGAACTCATGCGTTCCGAAGTCAATCCGCAGTTCGTCAATATTGCGACACCCACAGAAGTGGTGATTGTGACGACCTTTACGGTGGAACTAGAGTCAGGAAGCGGCACCTTTGAAATTTGTCTGCCTTACGGCATGGTCGAGCCGGTACGCGATCAGTTGACAGCCGGAACAACCGCTGATCGTTCGGAAATTGATCGCAAATGGGTGCAGTCTCTGCAAGATGAAATGCAAGAAGCCAAACTGGAAATGGATGTGCTGTTTTTGCAAACGCAACTGACATTACGCCAATTATTAGCGCTGCGTGATGGGGATGTCATCCCTATTGAGAAGCCAGAAGAGGTGCTTGCACGGATTGATGGCATACCTATATTTTCTGGGCATTATGGCGTTGCCAATGGAAAAATGGCGGTGCAGTTGAAAGCGCATTTGTGTCCGGAAATTTTGGCAGGGCAGGCCGCCATGTCGGCACTGGAGAGTTGAGTTATGGCAGCAGATAATCAAGAGACTGAAGTGGCGGATAGCGTAACGGAACCTGCGGACAACGCGGCGGCGGATGATATTATGGCGGACTGGGCAGCAGCCATGACCGAGCAGGAGAGCGCAGAAATTCCGCCGACCGCAGCTGCGGCAGACGCAACCAAACCCGCACCGTTGCCTGAACTAAAACCCGCCATCACGGAGGGTACACAAGCTCAAAATCTCGATATGATTCTGGATATTCCCGTGACGCTCTCGGTGGAGTTGGGCCGCACCAAAATCCAGATTCGTAATCTCCTGCAGCTCGCGCAGGGATCGGTGGTGGAGTTGGAACGACTGGCCGGTGAGCCAATGGATGTGCTGGTAAACGGTTATCTCATTGCTCAGGGAGAGGTAGTCCTCGTCAATGACAAATTCGGCATTCGTCTGACGGATATTGTCAGTCCGGCCGAGCGCGCCAAGAAACTGCGGTGAAACGAGAGATGAATGGAGTTTCAAGCAGGGCGAATGCCAAAATTCCGATCATGCTGGCGTCAAAATTCTGGCTGATATCGGGGTTTGCTTTACTCTTCAGTCCGCTGGCTTGGGCATCAAGATCCACCTCAACAGAGAACAGCAGCCCTTTTTCCTGGGGGGCAATGCTTCAGCTTTTTGCTGCTTTGGTCTTTGTTTTGATAGTTTTTTTTGGAGTAATTTGGGTGCTGAAGCGGTTCCAGCCCGGTCTTGCCAGTGCCCAAACGGGTAGTCTTCGGGTGTTGGCGTCCTTGCCTTTGGGGGTGCGGGAACGGCTTTTGCTAGTGCAGGTGGGAGAGCAGCAATTGCTTCTAGGTGTGACCCCATCAGGCATTAGCCTGTTGCACACCTTGGAAACCATGCTGCCGGAGACCACGAGCAACTCAGCCACGGCATTTGCGGGCTGGTTGCGCACTGCGATGGAGAGGCGCAAGCAAGGATCATGGAGTCAAACCCAAGCTACCAAGGACAGGGCATCAAAAGCCTCCACAGTCATCTCCACACGAGATTCCTCCTCCCCGGATTAATCGCTTTTTTTTCGCCGGTAATGGCTAGGGCAGGTGGTTTGCCAGCACTCACAGCCACTCCGATAGCAGGCGGTGGTACGGACTACAGCCTCAGTATTCAAACCCTGATTTTTATGACGGTGCTGGTATTTTTACCAGCCATGTTGCTGATGATGACCGCATTTACACGCATCATCATTGTTCTGTCTCTACTGAAGCAGGCACTGGGGTCCACGCAAATGCCACCCAGCCGTAAGCGTCTAAGCAACCCACCCTCACGGATTGGCGCCAATCAGGGTAATGCGGTTTTTTTCCAGTTCCACGGCAAGAGTTCGTGGAGCCGCTTGTTGGGCCAGGTGGGGAGCTTTTCGAGC